>Ga0209573_1001055_pt1 | contig 46828 bp, 37 predicted proteins | sample TNRBio252014_DNA_FD_185870 | JGI IMG/M metagenome (GOLD analysis project Ga0209573, IMG submission 185870) | Wastewater treatment Type I Accumulibacter community from EBPR Bioreactor in Madison, WI, USA - TNR Reactor_6/25/2014_ DNA (SPAdes)... | ecosystem: Engineered > Bioreactor > EBPR >... | reverse complement strand
CGATGCGCACATCCCAGGAGAGTAGCAGCGCCCTTGTCATTGGTTCATCTCGTTGAGTGATCGGTGACCAGCAACACCAAGCGCCGGCCACTGATCACCAGTTTACCAATCTACCAGTCTACCAATCTACCCTCAATGCGCCGCGGCATGCACGCCCACGCCGATCAGATAGATGGCCGGGTAGAAGAACACCCACACCAGGTCGACATAGTGCCAGTAGATGGCGGTGGCCTCGACGCCCCAGTGCTTCTCAGGTGAGAAGTGGCCCTTGCGGCCCAGGTTCCAGACCAGGAACAACATGACCACGCCGCTCAACACGTGCAGCGCGTGCATGCCGGTCATGCCGTAGACCACGGCGCCGTAGACGCCGTCGGTGGGGCTGATGTGCCGGCCCAGCACGAACTGGCCGTCGACTATTTTCCAGCCCCACTCGAAGACCAGCACGCCCAGGAAGAAGACGATGCCCAGGAGCGCAGTCAGCAGGATCGAGCGCGAGAAGGTCTTGCGATCGTCGTGGGCGATGGCCACCTCGGCGCGGTTCATGAAGAAGCTGCTGAGCAGCAACACGGCCGTGATGATCAGCGGGATGATCTGGTAGTGCAGGGTGATGGGGCCGATGACCGTGTCCTCCATGGAGGGGCGGGTGTTACCCCACAGGAAGAAGCGCGCCACCAGCAGGCCGCCGAAGATGAAGGTCTCCGACAGGAAGAACAGCCAAAAGCCCATCCGATTGCGGCGGGTTTGGACCTGATAGGACTCAGCGACAGCGGTCATCAGTGCGCCTCCTCAGTTCGCCAGACGTTGACGATGTGCATAAAGAAGTACATGATCAGGGCCGCCTTCAGGATGATGATCACAAACATCAGCGCCACCGATCCCAGCGCAGCCAGGAAGAACTCGACGATGGTCAGGGCCGCCAGGCCAACCAGCACGACGATGCCGGTGCGGAAGCCGGCCTTGCGTTTGGCCGTCAGTTGGGCATACTCTGGGCCGCGCACAGCCACAGCCGCCTTGGCCTGCGCAACCGTGGCGCTGTCGACCTTGCCATCGCCGGGCATGACGCGGGTGAGCAGCCAGGCGCCCGCCATAACGGCGCCGCCGACGATGACAGGCAGGGCGATGAAGACCAGAAACAGGTTTTCCATAGGGTTTAACTCCTTGCCAGCGGGTTGGATAGGCGTCAGCGCCCTATCGCAACCCACTGGCGACGGCTTTCTTGGCTCAGTCGCCGCCGGTCAGGGCCGGCGCAGGCGTAAACTGCACGTAGGTAGAGCCGGGCTTGCCGTAGTCATAAGGCTCGCCCACAACGATCGGCGTGGTGGCATAGGTCATCTCAGGCATGGGTGATGGCACCTGCCACTCCAGGCCGCGCGAGCGCCAGGGGTTGGCCACCGCTTTTGGCGCGCGCCGGGCGTTGAGCACCAGATTGTAGATCATGATCAGCACCGAGATGAAGATCACAAAGCCGGCGATGGTCACCATCAGTTGCGCCGTGCCGATACCCAGCTCGAACTCGTAGGTGGCGATGCGGCGGCGCATGCCATGGGTGCCGACCAGGATCTGGCCCAGACTCATCACCCAGAAGGCTGGCGTCATCAGCAGGAAGTGCAGCTTGCCCAACCTTTCGCTGTACATCCGTCCCGTCGCCTTGGGGTACCAATAGTAGAGCGCCGCAAAGAACGGGAAGACGAAACCGCCGAACATGGTGGCATGGAAGTGGCCGACCACGTAGTAGGTGTCGGTCAGGTTCAGGTCGGTAGCGACGGTGCCCAGGGGCGGCCCGGTCAACCCGCCGATCAGAAAGACGGAGATCGCGCCTAAAGCGAACAGCATGGGTGTCTTGTACTCGATTCGCCCGCCCCATAGCGTGCCCAGCCAGCTAAAGAACTTGACGCCGGTCGGCACGGCCACCAGCAAGGTGGACATCATGAAGGGCACCCGCAGGTAGTTGCTCATGCCGGAGACGAACATGTGGTGCGCCCAGACCAGGAAGCCGACCAGGGCGATGGCCATGCTGGACATCGCGATCCACTTGTAGCCGAAGAGCGGCTTGCGGGCGAAGACCGGCAGCAGCTCGCTGATGATGCCCAGGCCAGGCAGGATGAAGACGTAGACGGCCGGGTGCGAGTAGAACCAGAACAGGTGCTGGAAGAGGATCGGGTTGCCGCCGCCGACCCACTTGTCCACCTCGTACCAGACGGGGCCGCCGGGATCGAAGAAGCCCATGCCCAGCACGCGCTGCACCAGCACCATCAGGAACGACAGGCCGATCAACTGGGTGGCGGTGAGCTGAATGATGGCCGTGGCGAAGGCCGCCCAGACGAAGATGGGCATGCGGAACAAGCTCATGCCGGGCGAGCGCATGGTCACGGTGGTGACGATGATGTTCAGCGAGCCCAGGATCGACGACAAGCCAATGAAGAAGACGCCCAGGAAGAAGTACTGGACGCCCAGCGGCGCCTGCGAGCTGAGCGGCGGATAGCCGGTCCAGCCGGTGTTCCAGCCGCCGATGAACATGGCCGTGCAGAGCAGCAGCGCGCCGGGTACGTTGATCCAGAAGGCGAAGGCATTCAGCCGGGGGAAGGCCATGTCGTTGGCGCCGATCATCAACGGCACCAGGTAGTTGGACATGCCGCCCACACCCAGCAGGATCGCGCCGATCATGATCATGCCATGGGCGCTGATCATGGTATTGAACACGTCAGGCGGCAGGAAGTTCAGCTCCGGCTGCGCCAATTGCAGGCGGAAGAGCATGGCCAGCGTGCCGCCCACGCCCAGCAGCAGGACGCCAGTGATGGCGTACTGGACGCCGATGACCTTGTGGCTGTAGTCCACATTGAAGTAGCGCGCCCACTCCGGGGTGCCGGGGATGCGTGCGCCGTGGTGGAAGGGGGTCTCGATACCGCGCGCCCACTTCAACCAGTCGCTGGCGGCGCCAACACCCAGCATGAAGCCGATGGCGAAGAAGATGCCAGCAACGACCACGGCCGGCTCGTAGGCAGCCAGTCCGGCCGCGCCAGGCTTCCAGGCCGCCGACAAACCCAGCAGCAGGCGTGTGCCGATCACCAGGGCGAAGCCAAACAGCCAGCCCAAAATGCCGCCCAAGACGCCTCGGACAAGCCCTAGTTTGAGTACTCGCATGGAGTATCCTCCTTGTTCACAGACTGATGGGGACACTGATCGACACAGATGAACGCTGATCAGATCAGAATCAGAATCAGATCTGTGTTCATCTGTGTTGATCTGCGTCCACTGAACCTATTGCAGCGTTTTGATGTACTCGATGATCGCGTTGAGTTGCTCGTCCGACAGCACGTCCGCGTAGTTTTGCGGCATCACCGGCGCATAGCCAGCCACGATCTCACTCATCGGGTTGAGGATCGAGTTGCGCAAATACGCCTCGTCAGCCACGGCTGAGCTGCCATCCGTGAACTGCTGGGTCGAGCCGAAGAGCCCCTTCCAGGATGGGCCGACGCCGCCCGGGTCGCCGCTGACATTGTGGCAGGCAATGCAGCCCTGGCTGGTGTACAGTTGGGCGCCCAGCTCAGCCAATTGCTCTGGCGAGACGGCGGCCTTCTGCTCGGCCACCCAGGCGACAAAGTCGCTCTCGTTCAGGACGTTGACCTCCGCCAGCATGTTGGTGTGGCCGGTGCCGCACAGCTCGTTGCAGCGCAGCTTGTAGCGCCCTTCGACGTTGGGGGTGACGCGCAGTTGAGTGGGCACGCCCGGCACCAGATCCTGCTTGACCCGGAACTCGGCCACATAGAAGTCGTGGATCACGTCCTGGTCCAGCGAGCGCAGCTTGAACAGCACCGGCTGGTTGACAGGCAGGTTCAGCGTGGTCGATTTCTCCACGCCCAGATCGGGGTAGTCGAACTGCCAGCCGAAGCTAAAGGCGGTGACGTTGACAACCATCTCGTCTTCCTGCGCCGCCGTGACCTCCTGCAACGTATACGCGCCGATCACGCCGAAGATCAGCACTGTCAGGAGCGGCACCACGGTCCAGGTGATCTCCAGCTTGGTATTGCCCTCGAAGTGGTCGCCGTCGCCTTCTTCGCCCGGCTTGCGGCGAAAGACGTACAAGCTGTAGAGCATGACGCCCATGACCAGGGCAAACAGAATGCCGATGACCCCGTAATGCAGGTTCATCAGCCAGTCGACCACCAGCGCCTGGGTGCTAGCCTTGGGGAACTTGGGCACCGCCAACAGGCCGATGACCGCAAGGATGGCGACTACAGCCACCAACACGGTCACGTTGATGAAGTGCCGGGTGTACTTAGGTTTGTCGGTTCCTTTGTCCATTCGCTCCATTCTCCCTTGGGATGATTGTACGGTGTAGCCAGTTTGGGGCGCTGCCGTTGCCTCTGGGACACGGACTGAAGCGCCAGGTCGTTCGCCCTTGAGGGCCCGCAGCAGGTCAGCCTCGTCGGCGCCGGCCACCTGATGCCGCTCATGGACGGTCATCTTGTCGCCTGACAGGGTGACGTAGATCACGCGCAGGTCGTCGGCGTCGGGCCAGAGCAGCGGGGTCAGGTCTTTCTCCTGCAAATCGCTGCTGCCGTGGTCGACGATGATTACGTTTGGCGCCTGGCTCAAGCCCAGGCTCTGCACCTCTTGCCAACTGGCCACTGCGCCGATCACACGCGCCTGGCCGCCCAGCAGCCGGGCGATTCCCTCGCGAAACAGCGGATGGGCTGAGACGATCAGCGCTGTTTGTGGTGGGCCGGATGGGGTGGGTGGGTTGGTCACAGCAGAAATCTCACGAAAATTGGCATCGAAGTTAAGCTGTACGCTGATGCGCCCACAGTCAGCATCTATTGTACCTGCCGCGCCCCTGCTTGTCATCGCCAAAGCGGGTCATTCTCCGAACGTAAAACGAGCGACTGTGCGGTCGCTCGTTTGGGGGATGCGGCACCCGGCTCATCCCCCAAATGGCTGATACGATCATTGTCGTTGCCGCGCGCGGCCGCGACAGAAACCACCAGCGCCGCCAGCAGCAGCGCCGACACGCCAATCACAAGCAACTACTTCATGATAGTTGCCTCCTCGAACAGAACGGAAATGGATCGATCGAACTACGCCCCTATCCTACCCCCAAGTGCGTCCCCCTGTCATGGGTCAGGTGTCCCGATCTGGCCGGGAAGTCTTGACGGGACAAAAAGGCTCCCGGTATCATGAAGATTCCGGAAGCCTGAGATACCACAGCGGATGGAGAACAGCGGATGGAGAGCAGCGGATGGAGAACAGCAAAAAGCAAGGAAGGGAGGCGCGGCCGGTGCGGCGACCTAGAGACCGGCACAGTTGCCGAGTCCAACGCTATTCGCTGTTCTTCATCCGTTGTGGTATTCCGATCATACCGCGCAACCCAACTTACAGCGTCCGCGCGTAGCGAAACTCCTTGAAGCCAATCGGATCGGCGTTGACGGCCGCGTCCACCGTCACGTGAACCACGGCCGGCTTGCCGGACTGGACGGCGGCCTGCAACGCGGGGGCCAGCTCGTCGATGGAATCGACTTTGACGCCAAAGCAGCCCAGTGCCTGGGCCATCAGATCGTAGCGCACGCCGGGGGCGAACTCGATCGCGCCGTGGTGCTCCGGGCCGAAGCCGGCGAAGTTGTAGGCCGTCTTCTCCATGCCCCAGGCGTCGTCCACGGCCACCACCACGACCACCGGCGCGCCGGCCCGCAGCGCGGTCTCCAGCTCCATGACGTGGAAGCCCAGCGCGCCGTCGCCGGTGATGCAGATGACCGGCCGTTGCGGCGCGGCCAGCTTGGCGCCGATGGCCATGGGCAGCCCCGTGCCCAGGTAGCCCATCTGCACCGAGTAGAGGAAGCTGTCGGGCTGCAGGATGGGGTTGAAGGCCACGCCCCACAGCACCGTGTTGCCGCCGTCCAGCACCGTCACCGCGTCCTGGCTGAAAAACTGGTTGACCAGCATCACCATCTGGCCGGGGTTGACGCCGCGGCCGCTGCTGGCGGTCACGTAGGCCATGCCGCCCTGCAGGGTCGCGGCCGACAGCTCACGGTAGCGGGCCAGGTTGGGCATGGCCGCGCGGGCCGGGACCTTGGCTTGCACGGCCGCCAGCAGCGCGGCTAGCGCGGCCTTGGCGTCGGCCACGATGGCCACGTCCACCGGCCGGTTGAGGCCGATGGAGAGCGGGTCCACGTCGATCTGGATCGTCTTTTGCCGCGCGGGATCGCCCCAGGCCGGCGGCATGCCCCAGCCGTCGTACTCGCCCAGCCGCGCGCCAGCCACCAGCACCACATCGGCCGCGTTGCGGGCCATCATGCTGGCCTGCATGTCGAAGATATGGAAGTAGTGGGGGTGATCCTCCGACACGACGCCGCGCGCGCCCAGGCTGCTGCCCAGGCCTGCGGCCAGGTGATCGCCCAGCGCGACCAGCTCGGCCGAGCCGCCGGCCCACAGCACGCCCTTGCCCGCGTAGATGAAGGGCCGCTGGGACGCGGCCAGCAGCTCGGCCGCCTGGCGGATCAGCGCCGGGTCGCCCGCGCCCAGATTGAGCACGCGGTTATTGGCCGCCGGGGTCAGGCGCAGCTTGGCCGCGTCGATCTTCTGCGCCAGCAGCTCGTCGGGGATGGCCAGGAAGGCGGGGCCGGGCCGGCCGGACGTGGCCGCGCGCACGGCCGCGCGCACCATCTCAGGGACCCGTTCGGGCCGGCTGATCAGCGCGCTGTACTTCGTCACCGGCTTGGCCATCGCGACCAGGTCGGTGGCCTGCCAGGCGCCGCCGCGGTCGGGGTTGTTGACGGCCGCGCGCCGAGTGCAGGCCAGGCCGATGACGGGGTGGCCCTCGCCGTAGGCGCTGCTCAGCCCCGCGATCAGGTTGGCGCCGCCCGGCCCCGGGTTGCCCAGCGCCGCGGCCGGCCTGTGGGCCAGCCGCGTGTAGCCCTCGGCGATGTGCACCGCGGCTTCCTCGTGGTGCGCGTTGACGTAGCGCACGCCGTAGCGCTCGGCATGGACGACGAAGGGAATGTGCGCGCCGTCGATGATGCCGACGATCAAGTCGATGCCTTCAGCCTGCAAGGACTGCATGAGCAGTTCGCCAACGGTGATTTCGGACATGGGGGTCTCCGTTCTATTGGTATGGAAGTTAATGAAAGGGGTGTGTGGGATGGGGATCGGCCGGAGCTACACAGAGGACACAGAGCCGGACCCGAAAGCGAAGAGAACGTTTGATAACGGCGGGCAGTCAATCGAGATAACAATCCTCGTTCTTCTCTGCGCTCTCTGTGTCTCCTCTGTGCTCTCTGTGTAGCTCCGCAACCCTTATCGGTCACGCATTCGCTCCGCTTGTTCCATGTGCTTCAGCCCGCGCTTCTTTAGCGGCCCGTATAGCTTCAACATGAGCGGCGGGTAGAGGCTGTTGACCTTAGCCAGCCAGCCGCGCCAGCGGGGCAGGTTGAGCTCCAGCGGCCGCTCGGCCATGGCCTGCCAGAAGGCCGCTGCCACGTCTTGCACGCCGAGGACACGGCCGCCGGAGCGGGCCAGCGCAGCGGCTTCGGGGTTGTCGAAGTGGCGGCGGGCCAGGGGCGTGTCCACCACGTCGGGCGCGACGACGGTGACGTAGACGTTGTACGGGCGCAGCTCCACGGCCGCGGCCAGCGAAGCTGCGCGTAGCCCCGACTTGGCGGCCGAGTAGAGCGCGTTGCCCGGCGTGGCCGACAGCCCCGCCAGCGAGCCGACGTTGACGATGTGCCCGCCGCGCTGGCTGGCCATCACCTGCCCTGCCAGGCGCATGCCGTAGAGCGGCCCCTTGAGGTTGAGATCGACGACGAAGTCCACGTTGGCCGCCGGCTGCTCCAGCAGGAAGCCGGGCCGGCCGCCGCCTGCGATGTTGAACAGATAGTCGATGCGGCCGAACGCCCGTAGTGTGTCGCCCACCAGCGCCTGCCAATCGTCGGGCGAGCGTACGTCCAGCCGGTGCAGCCGCAGCCGCTCGCCGGGCGTGAAAGCCGCGGCCAGGCCGGCCTCGTCGATGTCGCCCAGGGCCAGCGCGAAGTCGTTGCGGCCGGTCAGCACGCCGGCCCAGTGCCGGCCGATGCCGCTAGCCGCGCCGGTGATGATGGCGACGTGAAGGCGCCTGCTTTGGCTCAAGCTGGTCTGCAGCCGGGTCCGCGCATACTGGTCAGTGGCTGTTTTCATAGACCTGAGGGGATAAGAGCGATGGGTGATTCGTTGCCGATAGTATAGCATGCAGGGGAGCGCCTGTGCAACCTGGAAGGTGAAGAAGAGAGTCGGAATACCACAGCGGATGGGAACAGCGGATGGTTCTTCGTTCCCATTCGCTGTTCCCATCGGCTGTTCCCATCCGCTGTTCCCATCGGCTGTTCCCATCGGCTGTTCCCATCCGCTGTTCCCATCCGCTATTCCCATCCGCTATTCCCATCCGCTATTCCCATCCGCTGTTCCCATCCGCTGTTCCCATCCGCTGTTCCCATCCGCTGTTCCCATCGGCTGTTCCCATCCGCTGTTCCCATCCGCTGTTCCCATCCGCTGTTCCCATCCGCTGTTCCCATCCGCTGTTCCCATCCGCTGTTCTCATCCGCTGTTCCCATCCGCTGTTCCCATCGGCTGTTCCCATCCGCTGTTCCCATCGGCTGTTCCCATCCGCTGTTCCCATCGGCTGTTCCCATCCGCTGTGATCTTCCGGTTCCGCCCGTTTGCCGAACCCCCACCCCGGTGGTACACTGCCAGCCATGTCCGCCAACACTACCCACCCCATCCGCTTGCTCGATCTCTCCCGCGACGCACTGCGCGAGCAGGTGATCGCCTGGGGCCAGCCGGCCTACCGCGCCGACCAGCTTTACCAGTGGCTCTACCAACGCGCGGCGGCCGACCCGGCCGAGATGACGAACCTGCCGGCCAGCCTGCGCGCCCGTCTCGCCGACGAAGCGCAGATCGAGCTGCTGACCCCAGTGGCCGAGACGGTCTCGCGCGACGGCCACACCACCAAGACCCTCTTCCGCCTGCACGACGGCCAGTCGATCGAGACGGTGCTGATGCGCTACGACCGGCGCAACACCATCTGCATCAGCAGCCAGGCCGGCTGCGCCATGGGCTGCACCTTCTGCGCCACGGCGCTGATGGGCCTGCAGCGCAACCTCACCCCCGGCGAGATCACGGCGCAGGTGCTGTATTTCGAGCGCTGGCTGCGGCAGAAGGGGGAGGAGGGGAAAGGAGGGGAGGAAGGGAAAAGAGGGAAAGGGACAGGCTCCCCGCCGGCCGACTCCGGGTTACGAGTTACGAGTTACGCATTACCGGCCACCGATCACCGGTCACGGATCAGCAACGTGGTGGTCATGGGCATGGGCGAGCCGCTGGCCAACTATGCCAACCTGTGGAGCGCGCTGCGCACGCTGACCGACCCGGCCGGCTTTGGCCTGGGCGCGCGCAAGATCACCGTCAGCACAGTGGGGCTGGTCCCGGGCATCGACCGCTTCGCCGCGGAGGAGTTGCAGATCAACCTGGCCGTCAGCCTGCACGCGCCCAACGATGCGCTGCGGGCGACGCTGGTCCCTGTCAACCAGCGTTACCCCATCGCCGAGCTGATCGCGGCCTGCCGCCGCTACGTGGCCCGCACCCATCGCCGCATCAGCTTCGAGTACGCCATGATGGCCGGCATCAACGACAGCCCCGCGCTGGCCGAAGAGCTGGCCGCGCTGCTGCGCGGGCTGCTGTGCCACGTCAACCTGATTCCCCTCAACCCGGTGGTTGGCTCCCCCTTCCAGCCTTCGCGACGTGAGGACGTGGACGCGTTCGTGGCCGTCCTGCAACAACGCGGCATCCCGACCACGCTGCGCGTGCGGCGCGGTATCGACATCGACGCCGGCTGTGGACAACTGCGCGCACGCGTGGCGCGCGAAAACATTCCCCTGCTGTAGCCGGTCTCCCGACCAACCGCCTACTATGGCCGGTCTCCTGACCGAGCCGCCCGCTGTGGCCGGTCTCCGACCGAGCCACACTCCCCGGTACCAACGAATTTGTCGTTTGTTGACAATAAAACCTTGTCAAAAGCGGGGATCGAAAGTACAATACAGCCGCCACAAAAGCAAGAGCCGATAGCTCTTGGCTACCGGCTCCGCTTACTGGGCCTTGCTCAGGGTCTTGAGACACTTAGTACAGACCGCCACGCTCTGCTGCTTGCCATCGACCGTGAGGCTGGCCCGCTGGATGTTGATGTTCCAGCGGCGCTTGGTGTGGCGCATCGAGTGACTGACATTGTGTCCGAACTGTGGCCCACGACCACAAATCTTGCACTTGGACATGGTGACACCTCATTAGCAAATGAAAACCCCGGAGCGCTGCGCCTCGGGGTATGATCCCGGCATGAACAGGCGCTATAGTAGCATAGCTGCCGCCATTCTGCAAAAACTGAAGGTTGGGCGTAACTGCTCTGGCGCCGGGCGCTTGCCGACGAGCAGCCGACGCAAGCGCCCGGCGCCGATGGACGACACGCGATGACTGTACGCGACGACAAGTTTGGTCGAATCGAAGTATCCCAGGCGGCCATCGCCTCCCTGGTGGCCGAGGCCGTCAAGGAGTGCTACGGCGTGGTTGGCATGAGCAGCCGCAGCCGGCTGGACGAGCTAACCGGCTCCTTGCAGCGCGGCAGCCGTAGGGGCGTCGAGATCGGCGAGGGTGAACGAGGCATCGTCGTCGATATCTACGTCATTGTGGAATATGGCATGCGCATCAGCGAGGTGGCGGCCGGCGTGATGCGACGCGTCCATTTTTCTCTTACCGACGCGGCCGGCATCCCCGTGCAGGCTGTCAACGTCCACGTGCAGGGGCTGCGCGTCAGCGACAACGGCAACCACCAGCCTGGTTAGCTCCCACACCCATCGACCTCTCACGAGAACCCGCAGCCTTGACCAGCAACATCTCTCTCCGACTCGAAAGCGACAGCGCACGTCCCGACCCTGGCCGCCAGCATGGCCCATCCGCCGCGCCAGCGAGCAACGGCGGCCATCAACTGATCGATGGTCCGACGCTCAAGACCATGATCGCGGCCGGCTACGCCTGGCTGGAGCGCCACAAGGAAATCGTCAACGCGCTGAACGTCTTTCCTGTGCCCGATGGCGACACCGGCACAAACATGTTTCTGACCATGCGCGCGGCCTGGCGCGAGATCGAGCACGACGAAGACGGCGACGTCAGCCACATCGCCCAGGCGGTGGCCCAGGGCGCGCTGATGGGCGCACGCGGCAACTCTGGCGTGATTCTATCGCAGATCCTGCGTGGCATGGCGCACGCCTTCCGCCATAAGCCGGTCATCAACGCCCACGATCTGGCGCATGGCCTGCGCCAGGGCTCGGAAACGGCCTACAAGGGCGTGGTCAAGCCGGTGGAGGGCACGATTCTGACGGTGATCCGCCAGGCGGCTGACGCAGCCCAGAAGGCCGCGGCGGTGGAGGACGATCTGAACTTCGTGCTGGCCCACACGATTCAGGCGGCCGCTGAGGCGGTCGAGCAGACCCCTACGCTGTTGCCGGTGCTGGCCAGGGCCGGTGTGGTCGACTCAGGCGGCAAGGGCCTGTTCTACATCCTGGAAGGTATGCAGCGCAGCCTGCGCGGCGACACCGTGGCGCCGCCGGTCGAGCGGGCCGCCAGCGCCGCGGCCCAGCAGGCTGCGGCGCTGGATCCCTACAACCTGCCTCCTATCCGCTATGGCTTCGACGTCCAATTCCTGATCTGGGGCGCGGACCTGCAGGTGGATGCTATTCGCAGTTGGATGATCGAGCACGGCGACTTTGCCCTGGTGGAGGGCGGCCCGACCCTGATCAAGGTGCATGTCCACGTCTTCGACCCCAGCGCGCCGCTGGCTTACGGCGTGCAGCAAGGCTTCATCACCGACGTCGTGGTGGAGAACATGGACGCCATGGCTGCGGCCGGCATGACGCCCGACGACGTCAAGGATGCGCTGAGCACAGCCAAACCCAGCTCGCCGTTGACTGCCGAACATCTCGGCCCCATCGGCGTTGTGGCGGTGGCGCCTGGGCCAGGGCTGGCCGAGGTGTTCGAGAGCCTGGGGGTCGGCAGCGTCGTCTCAGGCGGCCAGACCATGAACCCCAGCATCCAGGAGCTGTTGGACGCCATCGACGCGCTGCCGACCGAAGAAGTTATCCTGCTGCCCAACAACGGCAACGTCATTATGGCAGCCCAGGGAGCCGCTCAGGAGGCCGCGCGGCGCGGCAAGCGAGTCGAGGTGATCCCCAGCCGCACGGCGCCGCAGGGCATCAGCGCGCTGCTGGCCTTCAACATGCAGGCCAGCCTGGATGACAACGTCGCCACCATGGCGCGCGCGCTGGCGGCCATCGATACGGGCGAGGTGACGATGGCTGTGCGCGATGCGCACATCGACGGCATGGAGGTCAGGGCTGGCGACGTGATCGGACTGCTCAACGACACGCTGACCACCAACGGCGCCTCCCCGCATGAGGTCGTGTTCAACCTGTTGGCGCAGATGGACGCGGGCCAGGCCGAGATCATCACCGTTTACTACGGCGACCAGATCGACGCAGCGGCCGCGGCCGAGCTAGGCGACGAACTGGGTGCTCTCTATCCCGACCAGGAGATTGAGGTCATCGCCGGCGGCCAACCGCACTATCATTTCATTCTTTCGACGGAGTAGTGTTACGTCAAGTTTATTTGAGGAGTTCGCATGCCCACACGCGAACCCGGTATCTGGGGATGCCTACTCCTCCAATCAGCGTTGACACGACAGTGGTTCCGTCCACCCATCAGGAGTACCGAGTGGCTCGCGTCGCCATAGTTACCGATAGCAACGCCTATCTTTCGCCTCGCCTTACGCAGCGGCTGAACATCCTGGTCCTGCCCCACAGCATCCACCTGCCCCAGGGCACATTCAAGGAAGGGGTGGACCTGACGCCGGCCGACTATTTTCGGCTGCTGAAGGAGGCCAAGGGCGATGTCTTGCCGCGCGCCACCGGGCCGTCGGCAGAGACGTTTGCCAACCTGTACGGACGTCTGTTGAAGCAGACCGACCAGGTCTTGTCGCTCCACATGTCCAGCCATCTCAGCGACACGGTGGAGAACGCGCGCCAGGCGCGCCGCCTCTACCTGGGCCGCTGCACCATCGAGGTGGTCGACAGCCTCTCCACCTCTGTCGGGCTAGGCTATCTGGTGCAGACCGCGGCCGTGGCTGCGGCCGCCGGCCATAACCTGGACGACTGCATCCGGCTGGTGCGGGGCCTGATGCCGCACATCTACCTCTTCTTCCTGGTCAAGCACCTGCCCTACCTGGAGCGCGAGGGGCGCATCAGCCCGGCGCAGGCCTTCCTGGGCAGCATGCTCAACGTCATGCCGCTCTTGCAGATCGAAGACGGCGAGATCATCCCACTGGAAAAAGTGCGCACATCCCAGCAGGGTGTGGAAAAGCTCTTCGACTATGTATCCGAATTCGGCCATCTGCAGAAGGCGGCCGTGCTGCAAAATGGCTTCGCCAAGGAGCAGCAGGCGCTGTTGGAGCGGCTGGAACTGGCTTATCCCGGCCATCCTTTCACGCTGTTGAGCTGCAATCCTTCGTTGGCCGTCCATCTCGGCCCTGAGGCCATGGGTGTCGTGGTCCTGGAAGTCGTCAGCTAAGGGGCGAGTGTGAACAAAGCGATCGAACGTCTCAAGAAAATTCTCAAGCTGGAGCAGCAACAAGGCTACCGCAACAAGGCCGTCATCGGCGGCCTGGGGCGGCTGGCCGAGCGTTGGCAGATCGATGCTTTGCAGGAAGCGACCCTGGAAGGCCAGCCAGCGCTGGTCGACCAGTTAGTCACCATGCTGGATGGCTACGGCAATGTGCAGGGCGCCGCCGCCCGCAAGGGGGCCATCGAAGCCATGCTGGCGCTGGCTGGCCAGTGGGAGTCGCCGCCCGCGCCGCCGGCCGTCGCGCCTAAAACCGCGCCGCCGCCAGCCAGCCGGCCGCTTCCAGAAGCGCCTCAGCCCAGCCCGCAACCGGCGAGAGCTGAAACGCCGGCCAAGGCTGCGCCCCCGCCGCCAGCCAAACCAGCCGCGCCGCCCGTTGCCCCGCGCCCGCCTGCGCCGCCAAAACCGACGCCGCTGCCGCCATCGCCCGGCCCGGCCTACGCCAACGTGCGGCCTACGCCGGTCGGCAGCGCCAGCCTTCAGGCTTCGATCAGCCGCCTGCCCGGCATCGGCCCCAACTTCAGCGAGCGGCTGGGCAAGCTGGGCATCCACACCATCGGCGACATGCTCTGGCTACTGCCGCGCCGTTATGACGACTACCGCGCGATGAAGCCGATCCACCAACTGCACGACGGCGACGAGGTGACGATTCTGGCCAACCTGTGGGACCTGAAGACCAAGCGCCTGCCGGGCCGCGGGGCGTCGTTCACCACCGGCCTGCTGGGCGACTCCACGGCCACGATCCAGGTGAGCTGGTTCAATCCCTACGTGGCCAAGCAGCTCAAGCCCGGCCAGTCCTACGTCTTCAGCGGCAAGGTGCAGAGCTACCTGGGCCGGCTGACCATGCGCAACCCAGAGTTCGAGGAGCCGGACAAGGAGCTGCTGCACACTGGCCGGCTGGTGCCGGTCTACCCGCTGACCAAGGGCATCGGCGCCAAGTGGATGCGCAACACCCAGAAGCGGGTGGTGGCCGAGTGGGGCCGGCGTGTCCATGACCACCTGCCCGAAAGTGTGCGCCAGCGCGCGGGGTTGATGACCCTGGCGCAGGCGCTGGAGCAGGTGCATTTTCCCGACGACCAGGAGAGCCTGCGCGCGGCCCGCCAGCGCTTGGCTTTCGACGAGCTGTTCGTGATCCAGATCGGGGTGCTGCGCCAGCGCCAGGAATATCGCGCGCTGCCCGGCCGCAGCTTCCCGCTGGACGCGGCCGGCCAGGCGGCGTTCGTGCAGGCGCTGCCCTTCCAGTACACCGGGGCCCAGGCGAAGGCTGCCCGCGCCATCCTGGACGACCTGGCCAGCGACCGGCCCATGAGCCGGCTGATGCAGGGCGACGTAGGCTCCGGCAAGACAGCCGTAGCAGCCAACGCCATGTGGGCCGTGGCGGCCAACGACGCCCAGGCGGCCATGATGGCCCCAACCGAGATCCTGGCCGAGCAGCACTACCGCGGCTTGAGCACCCTGTTCGCTGGGCTGGCTGTGCAGGAGCGTCCCGTGCGCGTTGCGCTGCTGACAGGCAGCGTCAAGGGCGCCGAGCGCGCCGCCACCCTGCGCGCCCTGGCTGCCGGCGAGATCGACATCGCCGTCGGCACCCACGCGTTGATCCAGGAAGGGGTTGAGTTTCGCAACCTGGGCCTGGCCATCATCGATGAGCAGCACCGCTTCGGCGTGCGCCAGCGGGCCATGCTGCGCGGCAAGGCGGCATCGGATGACGGCGTCGAGGGCCAGGATCCGGCCCCGCATCTGCTGGTGATGACGGCCACCCCCATCCCCCGCACCCTGTCGCTGACGGTGTTCGGCGACCTGGACGCCTCGGTGATCGACGAGATGCCGCCGGGCCGCCAGCCGATCAAGACGCGCTGGTTGCTATCCAAGGAACGGGAGCGCGCTTACAGCTTTGTCCGCCGCCAGGTCGAGGCCGGCCGGCAGGCCTTCATCATCTATCCGCTGGTGGAGGAGTCCGAGAGCCTGGCGGCCAAGGCGGCCGTGCCTGAGTACGAGCAGCTTTGCCAGGAGGTCTTCCCACAGCTGCGGCTGGGCCTGCTGCACGGTCGCATGAAGAGCGCGGAGAAGGACGCAGTGATGCAGGCCATGCAGCGCGGCGAGATCGACATCCTGGTGGCGACCTCGGTGGTCGAGGTGGGCATCGACATCCCCAATGCCACGGTGATCGTGATCGAGGACGCGGAGCGCTTCGGCCTGGCCCAGTTGCACCAGTTCCGCGGCCGCGTCGGCCGCGGCGAGCACGCCTCCTACTGCATCTTGATCTCCGACGCCACCACGCCCAACGCGGCCGAACGCCTGCATGCGCTGGAGCAGTCGCAGGACGGCTTTGCGCTGGCTGAGAAGGACCTGCAACTGCGCGGCCCCGGCGACTTCTTCGGCACCCGCCAGAGCGGCCTGCCCGACCTGAAGATGGCCCAGCTCAGCGACCTGCGCACGTTGGAGCTGGCGCGCGAAGAGGCGGCCCGCCTGTTGCAGATTGATCCCGACCTGGCTATGCCGGAGCATCTGGCTCTGGCTCGCCGGGCCCGCCAGTTCTGGCGCGGCGAAGGAGATGTGAGCTGACATGCCGATCGCACTGTATCCCGGTTCCTTCGATCCGATCCACAACGGCCATATCGACATCGCCGAGCGGGCGGCGCGCCTGTTCAGGCAGGTGGTGGTGGCCGTCTATGACAGCCCATCCAGCAAGCGGCTGCTGTTCAGCACCGAGCAGCGGGTCGAGCTGGCGCGGCAGAACTTGCAGCATCTGCCCAACGTGCAGGTCATGGCATACCGCGGCCTGACTGTGGACATCGCCCGAGAGGTGGGTGCCACGGCCTTGGTGCGCGGCCTGCGGGCGACGTCGGACTACGAGTACGAGGCGCAACTGGCGTTGACCAACAAGGCGCTGGCCGCGGACATCGACACCGTGATGTTGATCACCAGCCTGCAATACGCCTATCTGAGCGCGTCGATTCTCAAAGAAGTGGCGGCGCTGGGCGGCGACATCACGCAATGGGCGCCCCCGGTCGTGGTCAAGGCGCTGCTGGAGATCCACGCGTAGGTCCGGCTACCAGCCGGACAAGCTTTGTCACGTTGGTAATGTGACCTACGTCCTTGATATCCACGCGTAGGTCCGGCTACCAGCCGGACAAGCCTTGTCACGTTGGTAACGTGACCTTACCCGTCACGAGAAGGTGATTACCATAGAACTACAACAACTGATCAATCAACTGGAAACCGTGATCGGCCAAGGCAAGCGGGTGCCGCTATCCCAGAGCATCATGGTGGACGAGGAAGCGGTGCGCCGCGTGATCGACCAAATGCGAGTCTCGGTGCCGGATATCATCAAGCAGGCCGAGCGCACCTTGGGCGAACGCGACCGCATCATCGCCCAGGCCAACGAGGAGGCCAGCCGCATCGTCCAGATGGGCCGCGAGCAGGCCACCGACATGATCGAGCACCATGAGCTGGTCGAGGATGCCCGCCGCCGCGCACGTGAGCTAGCGGCCGAGGCCGAACGTGAGGCGGCCGGTATGCGCGCCGAGGCAGACAGCTACGCGCTCAACTCGTTGGCCAGCTTGGGCGAGCACCTGGCTAAGATTCAACGCGAGGTGCAGAATGGGTTGGCGGCCCTGCAAGGCCGCTAACACCGCCGCACGCGCTCCTCGATCTTGACATTCGCCCCTGGCTGCCCTATAATTTGCTGTCTGGCGCGTCGGCGCATTTTTTGTTATGCCTGGCGACTGCCGATAGATGATCATGGCTGAAGAACAAACTCAGTGGAACGTCGCTCAACTGCTCAAGGAGCCGATCGGCGCGACCCGTACCTTCGACGTATTAGCAACCGTGCTGCAGGCCGAGGCTGACGTGACCCAGGCTGCCCCGCTGGCCGGCCAGATCTCGATGCTGCGCACCAATCTCGGTGTGCTGGTCGAGGGTGTGATGGCTGGCCAGGTGACGGTCGAGTGTACCCGTTGTCTGCGGCCCGTGACCATCCCAGTGACGGTTGAGCTTGTCGAAGAATTCAAGCCCACGGTGGACGTGGCGCGCGGCAGCTATGTACCGGTAGATGAAGATGACGCGGCCCTGCTGATCGACGAGCACCACGTGCTGGATATCAGCGAGGTGCTGCGCCAGGCGGTGTTGCTGGCTGTGCCGATCCAGGTATTGTGCCGGCCTGACTGCGCCGGACTCTGCCAGACCTGCGGCCAGGACTTGAACGAAGGGATGTGCGACTGCCCTGACGAGGACTCAGATGCCCGTTGGGAACAGCTCAGCGCTCTGTTAGACGATATCGAACTCTAGGACAAAAGGAGAAAAACTATGCCCCCGTTGCCAAAACGTAAGGTTTCCAAGGGCCGCCGCGACCGCCGCCGCGCCCATGACGCCATCAGCAAGCCCGCGCTGGTGGAGTGCCCCCAGTGCCACAGCAAGCATCTGGCGCACCGGGTCTGCACCCAGTGCGGCACCTACCGCGGCCGTGCTGTGTTGATGACCGAAGAAGAGAAGTAGCCCGCAACGCGCCAGAAATGACATGTCTTCCGAGACATGTCATTTCTTAAGCTGACCATGCACACCATCGCTTTTCTCTTCCCCGGCCAGGGTTCCCAGGCTGTCGGCATGGCCAGGGCGTTGGCTGAGCGCTTCCCCAGCGCGGCCGCCGCCATGGCCGAGGCCGATGACGTGCTGGGCTTCAGCCTGTCCACCCTCTGCTACGAGGGGCCGGAAGCGACGCTGACCGACACCATCAACGCACAGCCCGCCCTGCTGGCGGCCAGCGTGGCGGCTTTGCGCGCCCTGGGCGAGGCGCTGCCCGACCTGCCCGCGCCGCTGGCTGTGGCCGGCCACAGCATGGGCGAGTATTCGGCGCTGGTTGCGGCCGGCTCTCTGGGCTATCCCGACGCGCTGCGCCTGGTGCGCGAGCGCGGCCGGTTGATGAAGGAGGCCGGCCTGCGCAGCCCCGGCGGCATGGCTGCCATCCTGGGGCTGGACGCAGCCGAGGTGGTGGCGCTGTGCATGCAGGCGGCTGACCTGAGCGGCGGCGTGGTGCAGATGGCCAACGACAACTGCCCCGGCCAGACGGTCATTTCCGGCGACAATCATTCGCTGGACCTGGCCATGGACCTGGCCCGCCAGGCCGGCGCCAAGAAGGTCGTGCGCCTGGCGGTCAGCATCGCAGCCCATTCGCCGTTGATGATTCCGGCTGCCGACGCGCTGCGCCAGGCCATCGAGGCCACACCCATCCAGCCGCCGGCCATGCCGGTGATCGGCAACGTCCACGCTCAGCCCTTGCTGACTGTGGATGCCATTCGCGCCGACCTTGCCGGCCAGTTGACGGCTTCCGTGCGCTGGACCGAGTCGATGCAGTATGTAGCCGCCCAGGGCGTCGATCTGGTGGTCGAGGTTGGCTCCGGCGACGTGCTGGCCAACCTGATGAAGCGTATCGAGCGCGGCGTCAACCGGCTGGCCGTGAGCGACCCGGACGGGATCGAGCGGCTGCGGGCGTTGATCGAATAGAACAGGTGCCGGGCACTGGGCGGCGGTGCGTTGAACAGTTGACGCCCGTCAAAGGGCCGCCCAGTGCCCGGCACCTCCACACAATACGAGACACCATGCGACGATTCGAAGGTAAAGTTGCCATTGTGACCGGGGCCAGCCGCGGCATTGGCCGCGCTATTGCCCTGCGTCTGGCCGGCGAAGGGGCCAAAGTGGTTATCAACCACAACAGCAGCGCTGAGGGCGCGGAGGCTGTGGCAGAGCTGATCCGCGGCGCAGGCGGCGAGGCCTTGGTGATCCAGGCCGATGTCAGCCGCTTCGACGAGGCCCAGCGCCTGGTGCAGCAGACGTTGGCTGCCTACGGCCAGATCGACGTGCTGGTCAACAACGCGGGCACCACGCGCGACACCTTGATCATGCTGATGAAGGAAGAGCAGTGGAACACCGTGATCGACACCAACCTCAAGAGCGTGTTCAACTGCTGCAAGGCCGTCGCGCGCCCGATGGTCAAGCGCAAGACCGGTCGGATCGTCAACATCAGCAGCGTCTCCGGCCTGGCCGGCCAGGCGGGCCAGACCAACTATGCGGCCAGCAAGGCGGCGGTGGTCGGCTTCAGCAAATCGCTGGCCAAGGAACTGGGCAGCCGCAACATCACCGTCAACGTGGTGGCGCCCGGCTTCGTGCCCACCGCTCTGACCGAGGGCCTGCTGGCCGAGGGCGACAACACCCAACGCGCGGTCGATGCCACACCGCTGGGCCGGCTGGGCACGCCCGAAGACGTGGCCGCCGCCGTGGCCTTCCTGGCTTCCGACGAGGCCAGCTTCATCACTGGCCAGGTGTTGAGTGTGGACGGCGGCCTGGTGATGCAGTAGACAGTGAGCAGTAAACAGTAGACAGTTTCGCCAGACGCCGACCACTGTTCACTGTTCACTGTTCACTGTTCACCGTTCACTCTCCCCAAGAGCGACATGGACGAACAATACGAACTGCCTCCGGGCGCGGTGACGATTGCACCGGGCGTGCTGACCACTATCGTGCGTATGACGACGCTGGCCCATCCGGGCGTGTTGCGTCTGGCCCCGCGCATGCCCCCCAGCCTGCCGCGTCTGCGCGGTAAGGGCGCCCAAGCCGAAGGGCTGCGCATCGAGCTGTCCGACGACAATGCGGTCACGGTAGACGTCCACGTCATCGCCGATCCCAGCGCCAGCCTCACCGACCTGGGCAAGGTCCTGCAGACACAGATCGCCCGCGCGCTGGAGGACATGGCAGGCATGGAGGTGCGCTCGGTCAACGTCTTCATCGACGAGATCGTGTTCGACGCCGGCGGCAAAGGTGCCCTATGAAACTGCGACGCAAGGCCCGCATGGCCGTCCTGCAGGCGCTCTACGAGGCAGACGTAGCCGACCATCCGCCGGGCGACGCGCTGGACGCGCGCCTGGCCGAGCAGCAGTTGCCGCCAGCCGTCGAGGCCTTTGCCCGCCGGCTGATGGCAGGCGTGCTGATCCACCGCCATCGCATCAACACGCTGATCGCCCAACATGCGCCGGAGTGGCCGTTGGACCAGATGGCCGTGGTAGACCGCAACATCCTGCGCATCGCGATTTTCGAGCTAAGCGACGCGGAGATGGACACCCCTGCTAAAGTGGCGATCAACGAGGCCGTCGAGATGGCCAAGGTCTTCGGTAGCGACAGCAGCCCCCGCTTCGTCAACGGTGTGCTGGGCGCGCTGCTGACGGCCACGCCGCAGCCTTCGCTGGGCGATGACCTGCCGCCGGAGGGATATGGGGGCCTGACGCCGGCGGCGGCGCCGGTCGGGGCTGTAGCAGCATGAACTTTCTGGGCATCGGCACCGGCGAGCTGCTGCTGATCCTGTTGATTGTGCTGTTGGTGATGGGGCCAGAGCGCCTGCCGCAGTTGATCCGCCAGTGGGCCAAGGTTGTCAAGACCCTTTCCCAGTTCACCCGCACGTGGCAGCAGTTCAACGCTGAGCTGAACCGGCAACTGACCCTGGATGATCTGGCCGGCCAGCAGCCCCGACCCGCAGCCAAGCCCGCACCCCCTGCCCCCGCCCCAGTGTCTGAACCCGAAGCTAGCGACAACTCCATCGCCCCGCCTGAACTGATCGGTCAAGCTTCGTTAGGTGCTGCCAGCCAGCCGGCGCCGGTAGACGCGCAGCCATCTTTGCTGTCCAGCGCTGAGCCAAGCCTGCCGCCGACCGATCTGTCGCCAACGGTTGAGGAACCCCCCCATGAGCAATGAGCAGCAGCCGTGGGAACTGCCGGCGACCATCCAGGCCCTGCTGCCGCATCTGGACGAGCTGCGCCGGCGGCTGATGGTGGCGGTTATCGCGTTGGCGGTAGGTACGGCGCTGGCTTTCCTGGTCGCGCCCCAGGTGCTGGCCTTCCTGACCGTGCCCATCGGCGGATTGGAGCAGTTGCAGGCCATCGAGCTGACCGAGCCGATCGGCGTCTACATGCGTGTATCGCTGCTGGCTGGCGCGATGCTGGCCATGCCAATCATTGTTTACGAGGTGATGGCCTTCATCGTGCCGGGATTGATGCCCCATGAGAAGCGCGGGCTGTTCGTTGCCTTGCCCTTCATTTTCCTGTTCTTCCTGGCCGGCGCGGCCTTCGCCTATTACGTGATGTTGCCGGTGGCCGTGCCTTTCCTGGCCAACTTCGGCGGCATCCAGGGCAACTTCCGCGTCAGCAGCTACATTAGCTTCACCAACCGCATCATCCTGTGGGTGGGCATCGCTTTTGAAATGCCGCTGATCATCGCCGCGCTGGCGCGGCTGGGCATCATCACACCGCAGACGCTGCGTAGCGGCTGGCGCATCGCCGTGGTGGCCATCGCCATCCTGGCCTCGATCATCACCCCCACCATCGATCCGGTTAACATGGCCATCGTCATGCTGCCCCTGTTGGCGCTTTACGTCTTGAGCATCGTGTTGGCCACCTGGATGTACCGCAAGCGCGCAGCGGGCAGCGAGCCGTGAGCCGTGAGTATCACGTGTCATGTGTCAGGTGTCAGGTGGATGGCGACACGTGACACATGACACGTGACACTTGACACCCATTCCATTCCCCCAAACAAAGGAGTTTCCACTCAATGACGAGCACCTTCTCCCTAACCCAACGCGTTCTGATCATGGGCGCGGCGGGCCGCGACTTCCACAACTTCAACGTCTTCTTCCGCAACAATCCCCGCTACCAGGTCGTGGCGTTCACAGCCACGCAGATTCCCGACATCGAGGGGCGGGTCTACCCGGCCGAGCTGGCTGGCGAGCTCTACCCTCAGGGCATCCCGATCCACGCTGAGGCTGAGCTGGACCCGTTGATCCGTGAGCTGGCCGTCGACCAGGTGGTCTTCGCCTACAGCGACGTCAGCCACGAGACGGTGATGCACAAGGCCTCGCAGGTGCTGGCGGCCGGCGCGGACTATCGCCTGATGGGGCCGAAGCACACCATGCTCATCTCCAGCAAGCCGGTGGTAGCCATCTGCGCGGTGCGCACGGGTAGCGGCAAGAGCCAGACCACGCGCCGGGTGTGCGACATTCTGCGCGGCGAGGGCAAGCGGGTCGTGGCCATCCGCCATCCTATGCCCTATGGCGATCTGGCGGCGCAGGCCGTGCAGCGCTTTGCCAGCTATGACGACCTGGAGCGCCACAACTGCACCATCGAAGAGCGCGAGGAGTACGAGCCGCACATCGACCGGGGCGTGATCGTCTACGCGGGCGTGGACTACGAGGCGATCCTGCGCCAGGCAGAGCAGGAGGCCGACGTGATCGTCTGGGACGGCGGCAACAACGACCTGCCCTTCTTCAGGCCCGACCTGCACATTGTCGTGGCTGATCCGCACCGCCCCGGCCACGAGCTGAGCTACCACCCCGGTGAGACCAACCTGCGCATGGCCGACGTGGTGGTGATCAACAAAATCGACACGGCCGACCTGAACGGCGTAGCGGCCGTGCGCGACAGCATCCGCCTGGTCAATCCCGACGCGCTGGTGGTGGAAGCGGCCAGCCCGATCTTCGTGGACGACCCGGCCGCCATCCGCGGAAAGGACGTGCTGGTGGTCGAGGATGGCCCGACCCTGACCCACGGCGAGATGGCCTATGGCGCGGGCGTGGTGGCGGCGCGGCGCTTCGGCGCAGCCCGCATCATCGACCCGCGGCCCTGGGCGGTGGGTTCCATCGCCGAGACCTTCGCCAAATACCCCGCCACCGGTCCCTTGCTGCCGGCCATGGGCTACGGCGGGCAGCAGCAGGCCGACCTGCAGGCCACCATCAACGCCACGCCATGCGACCTGGTGATCATCGCCACCCCCATCGACCTGAGCCGGGTGGTGCAGATCGAGCAGCCGGCCCAGCGGGTGCGCTACGAACTGCAAGAGATCGGCCAGCCGGATCTGGCGGGCGTTCTGAGGGACTGGCTGGCGCTCTGAACCTGGCCGACGCTGCTGGCGTGAGAACCTGTTGAGGCGGCAGTACGTTTTGCGGCCTCAACAGGTTTTTTTGCGCTTTGCAGAATCCGTTGGTCGAGTAGGCGTCTGCGCCGTATCGAGACCTCCGATGGGTTTCGATACGCTGAAGTTGGCCGCCCTCATGCGAGTTGTGCGCCCTCAACCCGCTACTCAACCCGCGCGCAATCCGTTGGTCGAGTAGCCGTGGGTTGAGTAGCCGTCTGCGGCGTATCGAAACCCGTCTGCGCCGTACCGAGACCCTAGCACTGGTTTGGGCCGGCTGGCCCGCAAAATAGCCCAGACGCCTGCCTTATGCTACAATGCGGACAGGCGCAGCCCTGGCGGGCGCGCTTTGGCATTGACTAACTCTTGCCTTCAGGAGGCATTTCCCATGTTGCGAACCCGACATCTTTGGCCCCTCTTGACGTTGGTGCTGCTGGCGGTCATGCTGGCGGCCTGCGGCCCGGCGGCGACTCCCGAACCGGAGCCGACGCCGACCCGCCCGATGCGGCCTACCTTCACCCCGACGGTTATCCCGACCGACACCCCGGTGCCCACGGCCACGCCCATGCCGACCGACACGCCCACTCCCTTGCCCACCGACACGCCGACCCCGGCCGCGCCCAAGGCCCTCATTGGCGGCGACGGCCAGGTCAACGTGCGCAGCGGCCCCGGCACGGCCTACGCCGAAGCCGGCCAGGTAGCCACCGGCACGGAGCTGGACATCGTCTCCAGCAACGCGGCCGGCGATTGGTACGAGGTTTGCTGCGTCAACGGCCAGAACGTCTGGGTCGTGGCGCGGCTGGTGGAAGTGACGGGCGACCCTGGGTTGATCCAGGTGGCGCAGAACATCCCGGCGCCCCCCACCGCGACACCTGCGCCCACGCGTCCGCCGGCCGTGGTGCGGCCGCCCGCACAGCCCACTCAGCCGCCTGCGCCGACCCAGCCGCCCGCGCCCACTTTTCGCTTCGCGAAGCGCTCGATAGAGCCGCGTCCCAACAGCAATCCCCTGGTGTCGGTCTTCGGCGGACTGTACAACGCCGCGCTGGATCTCAATAGCCCGGTGACTGGCTACAAGCTGGTTGTGCAGGCTCCATCGGGCGAGCGGCAAGAGATTGAGTTCGGGCCCGCCTTCCTGCGCGGCGACGCCGGCTATCCTAGCGAGTTCCTGTTCAACGCCAAGATCGAGATGCCTCTCAGCGAAGGCACGTTCCGGGCCTGGGTGGCCGATCCGGGCGGCAATCAGGTGTCGGAGGCATGGGACTTGGGCGTGTCAGGCGAAACGCGCACGTTCATTGTACGCTGGCAGCAGCAGTAGGTTGGTGGTAGATTGGTAGATTGGTAGCTTGGGGCATGCGTAGCCTGGACCACGCAAACCTATCTGCGGCGGCGGCAACCACCAATTTACCACCGTACCAATCTACCAATCACCAATCTACCTTTTCCCTTTCCCTCTTCCCCATGCCCACCCTCGAAGGCGCCGTCGAGCGCATCACCTTTCACAACGAGGAGAACGGCTACACCGTCGCCCGCCTGATCCCTGAGGGCAAGGACTACGAGGTGACGCTGATCGGCAACATGCTGGGCGTGCAGGTGGGCGAGCACGTGCGCCTGGAGGGGGAGTGGACGGTCCACGGCCAATACGGCCGGCAGTTCAAGGTCGAGCGCTACGCCTCGGTGCTGCCGGCCACGGCCGCCGGCATCGAGAAGTACCTGGGCAGCGGGCTGGTCAAGGGCGTTGGCCCGGTGACGGCCAAACGCATCGTGCGCAAGTTCGGCGCCGACACGCTCACAGTGATCGATGAACAGCCGGAAAGGTTGCGTGAGGTGCTGGGCGTCGGCCCCAAGCGCGTCGGCCAGATCAAGACGGCCTGGCACGAGCAGCGCCAGATCCGCGAGGTGATGGTCTTCTTGCAAAGCCACGGCGTCAGCCCGGCGCTGGCCGTGCGCATCTACAAGCACTATGGCGACGGCGCGGCCGGCGTGGTCAACAACGACCCCTACCGGCTGGCGAGGGACATCCACGGCATCGGTTTCATCACCGCCGACAAGATCGCCCGCAACCTGGGCATCGCGCCTGACGCGCCGGAGCGGGTGGCGGCCGGCGTGGCCTACACCCTGGGCAAGAAAGCTGACGAGGGACACGTTTATGTGCCGCAGGCCGAGCTGGTGGCTGACAGCGCCAGGCTGCTGGAGGTGGCCGAGCCGTTGGCGGCTGTAGCCATCGAGACCCTGCGCCAGGACGAGCAAGTCCACGTGGAGCCGCTGGCCGGCGGGACGGGCCTGGCCGAGGAGCGCGCCGTCTACCTGACCCCGTTTTACTACGGGGAAGTGGGCGTGGCCGGCCGGCTGCGGCGGCTGATGGACGCGGTCGAGGATCGCTGCTTCGTCTTCCGCAGCTTCGACTGGCCCCAGGGGCTGGCCGTGGTGCAGCGCGACACCGGCCTGCGCCTGACCGCGCAGCAGCAAGCCGCCGTGCGCACCGCGCTGACCGAGCGGGTGACGGTGATGACCGGCGGTCCGGGCACAGGCAAGACCACGTGTACGCTGGCCATCATTCGCCTGCTGGACGCAACCCGGCGCTCCTACGTATTGGCCTCCCCCACCGGCCGCGCGGCCAAGCGGCTGGGCGAAGCAACCGGCAAGGAGGCCAAGACCATCCACCGCCTGCTGGAGTGGAGCCCCGGCGGCGCGAGCGGCTTCACCTTCCAGCGCAACGAGGACAACCCGCTGGACGTGGACATGGTCATCGTGGACGAGGCGTCGATGCTGGACCTGCTGCTGACCAACCACCTGCTGAAGGCGATTCCGCCCGGCGCGCACCTGCTGCTGGTAGGCGACATCGACCAACTGCCGCCGGTGGGCGCGGGCAACGTGCTGAGGGACGTGATCGACTCCGGCGCGGCCGCGGTGGTGCGGCTGGACGTGATCTTCCGCCAGGCCGCCGGCAGCTACATCATCGAGAACGCGCACCGCATCAACCGCGGCCAGATGCCCGAATGGCGGCCGGAGCAGTCGCAGGACTTCTTCCTCTTCCAGACCGACGACCCGGAGCGCGCGGCCGAGCTGGTGGTCGAGGTCGTGCAGGAGCGCATCCCGCGCAGGTTCGGCATCCCGGCGCACGACGTTCAGGTGCTCAGCCCCATGCACCGCGGGGCCGTGGGCGTGGGCGCCTTGAACGAGCGCCTCCAGGCCGCGCTCAACCCGCCGGCCGCCAACAAGCCGGAGCGGCGCATCGGCGGCCGCGTCTTTCGCCTGGGCGACCGGGTGATGCAGATGCGCAACAACTACGACAAGGACGTCTTCAACGGCGACCTGGGCCGCATCGTCGCGCTGGATACCGTGGAGCAGTCCCTCTCCGTGCGCATCGACGACCGCACCGTGCCCTACGACTTTCTGGAGCTGGACGAGCTGGTGCACGCCTACGCGGTGTCGGTGCATAAGAGTCAGGGAAGTGAGTTCCCGGCCGTGGTGGTGCCCATCACCACGCAGCACTACATGATGTTGCAGCGCAATCTGCTCTACACCGCGGTGACGCGGGCGCGCAGGCTGGTGGTGCTGGTCGGCTCCCCGCGCGCTGTGGCCATCGCCGTCAACAACAACCGCATCGCCGACCGCTACAGCGCCCTGGCCGAGCGCCTGCGCTGAATGTGCGACTGTGTCATGCTGAACGGGTCAAGCAGCCACAGTCGTTGGCGCACAAGCCGTCGGTTTGCACCCAACGAACTAAACCGCACCCAACGTTAGTGAAGCATCTCCTGCGGGTCGCAAAGCCGGGATTCTTCACTGGCTGTGTGTGCTCTTAAGCGATCCTCGTGATTGAGCACGTTGCGCCCGCTCAGTGGTTTGGATGTTCGACCCGTTCAGAATGACACCATGTCAAAGGTAGGTACTGTATGCCAAAACCTAATGTCTCCAAACTCTTCACCCTTCCCATCGCCGTCGCCGGCGGCTGGATCGGCTACAGCGCGCTGGTCGTCGACCACCGCCACCCGCTGCCAGACGCGATGCTGGCCGAGAAGCTGACCTTCCTGACTAAGGCGGCGGGCTGGCTCAACGCCTACGTCGACCGCAGCGCGGCCGGCCGGCCGCTGGTGCTGGTCCACTCGGTCAACGCAGCGGCCAGCGCCTTCGAGATGGGGCCGCTCTTCCGCCACTACCGCGGTAAACGCCCGGTCTATGCGCTGGACCTGCCGGGTTACGGCCAGTCCAACCGCTTGCAGCGCGACTACACGCCGCAGCTCTTTGCCGACGCCATCGTCGAATTCCTGGCGAGCCAGGTGGGCGAGCCGGCTGATGTGGTAGGGCTGTCGTTGGGCTGCGAGTTCGTCGCGCGGGCCGCGCTGGCCCGGCCCGACCTGTTCCACTCGCTGGTCCTTATCTCGCCCAGCGGGCTGGGCAGCGCCAGCTCCGGCCGCGCCTCGCAGCAGACCGAGGCCCGGGGCATCGCTGACAACCTGCACCGCGCGTTTTCCTTCCCGCTGTGGGGCCGCGCGCTATTCGACCTGATTGCCACCCGGCGCAGCATCGAGTTCTTCCTGAAAAAGAGCTTCGAGGGGCCGGTGACGCCTGGCTTCGTGGACTATGGCTACGCGACAGCGCACCAGCCGGGCGCGGAGCACGTGCCGCTGCGCTTCATCGCCGGCCTGCTGTTCACCCCCGACGCGGCCATGACGCTCTATCAGCCGCTGTCCGTGCCGACGCTGGTGCTGTACGACCAGGACTACTTCGTCGGCTTCGACGCCTTGCCCCAACTGCTGCAGGCCAACCCGCACTGCAAGGCGCTGCGCATCGCCCCCACGCGCGGCCTGCCTCACTTCGAGAAGCTGGCCGAGACCGCGGCCGCGCTGGATGATTTCTGGCAAGCGGTCTGACAGGGCGGCTGAGTAGCAGCCAAACTTGACAGAATGCTTGCGCGGTGTTACTATAGCCCCCGTAGGACGAAGTAAGTTCCTGTTTGGTCGATTGCAGCCACCAGGTTTTACCCCTTGGTGGCTGTTTTTTATTGCCAGCGCAGGGCTGCCTTCTCCTCGTATCACCCAGTAAGGCGGCGGCTAATGGCTGCCGCGTAAGCAGCAAGGAGAACTAGAACGTGTCTACTCGTGAACAAGGAACCGTCAAGTGGTTCAACGCCTCCAAGGGCTATGGTTTCATCGCCCGCTCCAACGGCCAGGACGTCTTCGTCCATCAGTCTGAGATCCAGGCTGAGGGCTACCGCACGCTGAACGAAGGCCAGCAGGTCGAGTTCGACGTCGAGCAGGGCCGCAAGGGCCTGCAGGCCAGCCGGGTCACGGCTGTCTAGCCTCGGCGAGCCGATAAACAAGCTCACCATACACAGCGCAGGGATCGTTTGATCCCTGCGCTGTTTTTGTGCTCCCGGAACGCGGTCAGGACCGCTTGCCCGGCTTGCGTTCCCGCCAGACGGCGCGGCCGGCGTCGATGCTGGCCCGCAGCCGGCCGCGTACGGTCGGCGCGTCGGCCGGGCCCAGCGTGCCGGCATAGACGCGGCGGGCCGCGCGACGCCAGGTAGAGCGGGCTGACGCAAGCTGGTAGCCGGCCTCGCGCTGCGCATCCTTCCACCACGGGGCTGGCGTTCGCTCGACCGGTGCACACCAGCGCACCGCCGTAGCGCCCCAGGTCAGTCCGGCGCCAAAACCGGCGAAGACCAGGTTCTGGCCCGGCCGCACCCGCCCCGCATCGATCGCCTCACACAGCGCGATGGGGATCGAGGCAGCGGAGGTGTTGCCGTACCGCTCCAGATTGATGAAGACCTTCTGCTCGGGGATCTTCAACTGCTTGACCACCGACGATTGGATGATGCGGGTGTTGGCCTGATGGGGGATCACCAGGTCTACTTCGGCCAGGGTCAGGCCGGCCCTGGCAACCGCCTCGCGCGTGCCGTCAGCCATAGCCTGGACGGCGAAGCGAAAGACTGCTTGGCCGTCCATTTTGAGCATGTGCATCCGATTGGCCACCGTCTCCATGGTGGGCGGATGGGCGCTGCCGCCAGCCGGCACCATCAACAGCTCGCCGCCGGAGCCGTCGGAGCCCAGCACGCAGCTCAGAATGCCGCCTGGCTCGTGGCTGGCGGCCACCAACACTGCGCCCGCGCCGTCGCCGAAGAGGATGCAGGTGTTGCGGTCGCTCCAGTCCAGGAAGCGGGTCAGCGTCTCTGAGCCGACCACCAACACGTAGTCCGCGTCGCCGGCCAGCACCAGCCCGCGCGCCATGGACAGGGCGTAGACGAAGCCAGAGCAGGCGGCGTTGAGGTCGAACGCGCCGGCTTTGGGCGCGCCCAACGCGTCCTGCACCAAACAGGCGGTGGCGGGGCAGAGATATTCGGGCGACGTCGTGGCGCAGATCACCATATCCAGCGCACTGGGCGGCACATCGGCCACCTTCAGCGCCTCACGCGCCGCCTGGATTGCCAGCGTCAGGGTCGACTCCTTGGGACTGACGGCCAAGCGCCGCTCACGGATGCCCGTGCGGCTGCGAATCCACTCGTCCGAGGTCTCGACCAAGCGCGCCAGGTCATCGTTGGTGACCACCCGCTCCGGCACGGCCATGCCCCAGCCAACGATCTGAGCATAGCGCGGGCGCGCGCCGGCTGGATAAGGCCCGGCGCCGTTGGCAGCGGGTGGGTTGAAAGTCGCTTTGCTCATGCCAAACCTCACGTATACAGGTCCGTTCTACGCGCAGCGGGCCATGATCAGGGTGGCGTTATGTCCGCCAAAGCCGATGGAGTTGGAGAGAACGACCTGCACCGGAGTGTGGCGCGCCACGTTGGGAACGTAGTCCAGGTCACAGGTTGGGTCGGGCGTCTCGTAGTTGATGGTTGGCGGAATCACGCCCTCCAGCATCGTCTTCAGGCAGACGATGGCCTCGACTGCGCCGGCAGCCCCCAGCAGGTGCCCCATCATCGACTTGGTGGAGCTGACCGCCAGGCGGTAGGCATGCTCGCCAAAGACCCGCTTGATGGCCGCCGTCTCGCCGCTGTCCCCCAACGGCGTGCTGGTTCCGTGGGCGTTGATGTAGTCGATGGCCTGCGGCGCCAGGCCGGCCTCGGCCAACGCCATCTGCATGGCCTCGGACGCGCCCAGGCCGTCGCCGCGCGGCGCAGTGGGGTGATAGGCGTCAGCCGTCAGGCCGTAGCCCAGGATCTCGCCGTAGATGCGCGCGCCGCGGGCGCGGGCATGGGCCAGGCTTTCCAGCACCAGCATGCCGGCGCCTTCGCCCATGACAAAGCCATCGCGGCCGGCGTCGAAGGGGCGGGAGGCGCCGGCCGGATCGCCGGCGTGGGCCGACAGCGCGCCCATGTTCTCGAAGCCGGCCAGGGCCAACTCACAGAAGGCCGCCTCGGCGCTGCCCGTCACCATGACATCGGCCGCGCCGCGGCGAATCAGCGCAAAGCCCTCGCCAATCGCCGCGTTGCCGGTGGCGCAGGCCAGCACCGGGACCAGGTTGGGCCCGCGCGCGCCCAGGCTGATAGCCACCTGGCCGGAGGCTGAGTTGGCCAGCATGCCGGGAATGGTGAACGGGCCGACGCGGCGCGGCCCGCGCTCGCGCAGCACATCGTACTGCTCGAACATGGTGCGCACGCCGCCAATGCCCGAACCGACGACCACTCCGACGCGGCGCGGGTCTTCCTGTTCCATCTGCAAATCGGCGTCAGCCACGGCCTGAACGGCGGCGGCCAGGGCGAAATGAGTGTAACGGTCGGAGCGCCGCACGTCCTTGCGATCCATGTACAGAGTCGGGTCGAAGTCCTTGACTTCGGCGCCGACCTTGGTCTTGAGCTGGGACATATCCACGCTGGAGATCAAGCCGACGCCGCTGCGCCCGGCGATCAGGCTGGCCCACATGCTGGCAACGTCGTTGCCCACCGGCGACACAGCGCCCATGCCGGTGACGACGACACGCTGTTGGTCTGTTAGCACGATTGAACCTCCAAAATAACATGCGCCAGCAGGCGGAAATCGCCAACGCTGGCGCTGAGGATGCATTAAGCATAACACAAACGGTGCGCAAAAGATGCGGCGCAAAGGGTTGGGTGTTTGGCCGGAGTTAGGGTACAATCGAGCGGCGGTGCAGAATACCACAGCGGATAAAGAACAACGGATGCTGCACAGCGTAGCTCAGGTCGCTAGATAGTGTGCGCATCCGTTACTCAGGCTGCACCATCACTCAACCTCTGATTTTTCGAGCCAGGGAAGGAACGACTTACCATGAAGGCAATCCTTGTTCATCAATTCGGCGGCCCTGAAGTTCTGACCTACGACGAGGCGCCGCTGCCGGAGCCGGGTCCGGGCCAGGCGCGCGTCAAGATCGCCGCGGCGGGCCTCAACTACATCGACACCTATCACCGCGCCGGGCTATATCCGAACGCGCTGCCTTTCATCCCCGGCATGGAGGCGGCCGGCGTAGTGGACGCAGTCGGGCCGGACGTGGCGGTGGTCAAGCCCGGCGACCGCGTGGCCTATTGCATGGCGCTGGGCGCCAACGCCGAGTACGCGCTCGCGCCGGCCGACAAGCTGGTGCCGCTGCCGGCCAACCTGACCTTCGGCAACGCCGCAGCCGTGCTGTTGCAGGGCATGACCGCCCACTACCTGGCCTTCAGCACCTATCCGCTGCGGCCGGGCGACGTGGCGCTGGTGCATGCCGCGGCCGGCGCCACCGGCTCGCTGCTGGTGCAGATGGCCAAGCGCGCCGGCGCCACGGTCATCGCCACCGTCGGCAGCGCGACCAAGGCCGCCTTGGCGCGCGGCGACGGCGCCGACTTCGTGATCGACTACACGGTGGCTGACTTCGAGACCGAGGTCAAGGCCATCACCGAAGGTCGCGGCGTGGACGTAGTGTACGACTCGGTGGGACAGACCACTTTCGCCAAGGGCCTCAACTGCCTGCGGCCGCGTGGGCTGATGGCGCTGTTCGGCCAGGCCAGCGGGCCGGTGCCGGCCATCGACCCACAGGTGCTCAATCAGAAGGGCTCGCTTTTCCTGACCCGCCCGACCCTGGGCCATTATACTGCCACCCGCTCCGAGCTGCTCAGCCGGGCCGGCGACGTCTTCATGTGGGTGGCTGACGGCGAGCTGCGGGTGCGCATCGATCGCACCATGCCCCTCAGCCAGACCGCCGAGGCCCATCGCCTGCTGCAAAGCCGCCAGACCGCCGGCAAGGTGCTGCTCATTCCGTAGTGTTTCGGAGCTTACACAGAGGACACAGAGGAGACACAGAGAGCACAGAGAAGAGGCAGAGACCTCAGTGCAACGCGACGGCGCAAAGCGAAACGATCACGATTCTGCTCTGTGGCCTCTGTGTCTCCTCCGCGCCCTCTGTGTCCCGCCCCAGATCGCCCAATCACCAATTTCCCAATCTACCAATTCACCAACCCCATGTCCGACATCCTGGCAGGTCTCAACGAACAACAGATCGCGGCCGTCACCGCGCCCGACGGGCCAGTGCTGGTACTGGCTGGCCCGGGCTCCGGCAAGACGCGCGTCCTCACGCAGCGGGTGGCCTACCTGGTGCAGCAGCGCGGCGTGGCCCCCTGGCGGCTGATGGCCGTCACCTTCACCAACAAGGCCGCGCGCGAGATGCGCAGCCGCACCGAGCGCATCCTGGGCGTGGAAACGCTGGATGCGTCTGAGCCGGCCAGCCGCAGCGGGCTGCGGGGCCTCACCATCGGCACCTTCCACGCCATCTGCGCCCAGGTCCTGCGCCGCGAGCGCGAGCATACCCCCTTTGGCGGCAACTTCGTGATCTTCGACGGCGACGACCAACAGCGTGTGGTCAAGGCCGTGATCAAAGAGCTGGACCTGAACGACAAGCTCTACCGGCCGCAGGCGCTGCATGGCCACATCAGCAAGTGCAAGAACGAGTTGATCACGCCGGCGGCCTTCGAGGCGCGCACCTACTGGGAGGAAGTGGCCGGCCGCGTCTACGTGCGCTATCAGGAGCTGCTGCGCGCCAACAGCGCGCTGGACTTCGACGATCTGCTGATGGAGACCGCGCTGCTGTTGCGCGTCAACGGCGAGGTGCGCGGCCGCTACCAGGAGCGCTACCTGCACCTGCTGGTGGACGAGTTCCAGGATACCAATGTCGCCCAGTACGAGCTGATCAAGCTGCTGTTGGGTCCGCATCGCAATCTCTTTTGCGTGGCGGATGAAGACCAGTGCGTGCCAGGGGATACGCGGGTGTCCACGGCTGCCGGCCAGCAGGCCATTGCCAAGCTGACCCAGCAGACTCCATTGCTGATTGCCGCCGGACGCAGCGCGCTCATGGAGACGACGGCGTGGCAACGGCGCTCCCGACCCTACGACGGCCAGGTCGTTTCTATCACCACCCGCCGCGGCTTTTCGCTGACAGCCACGCCCAACCACATGCTCTTCGCCCGCATGGGCGAGCGGGACGACGCCTTTCTGGTCTATCTGATGTACAAGCGCGCTGTTGGGTACCGCATCGGCCTGGTGCAAAGCGCCCGTTACGACAGTATCTACGGCCAGCCAGTGACCGGCCTGGCCGTGCGCGGCAACCAGGAGAAGGCGGACAAGATGTGGGTGCTCAGGGTCTGCGCCAACCGGGCCGAGGCCACCTTCTGGGAGCAGTACTTCGCCTTCGAGTACGGCATCCCCGCCACCGTCTTCTGGGCCGTCGGTCGCAAGATGGCCGTCACCCAGCAGCAGATCGATGAGCTCTACGCGCGTATCGACACGACCAGCCGGGCCGAGCGGCTGATGGCTGACCTGCTGATCTCGCCTGAGCATCCTCACCACCGGCCCAAGGGCATTGCCGGCGACCGCCAGCCGGAGCGCATCGCTGTGCAGGTGCGCATGTTCGGCGATGGCCGCCGCACCGAGACCAGTCCCTGGCACGCGCACCGCATCTACGTCAACACCAGCGATCCACTGCTGCGGCAGCGCATGGAGGCGCGCGGCTACCATCCGCAGCCAGCCCGACGCGGCACCTGGAAGCTGGGCTGGAGCAACCTGGACTACGGCGCGACCCTGCGGCTGGCCGAGGAGATCAGCCGGGCCGGCCAGGGCTTGGATGTAGCCCTGTCGGCCTTCTTGACCGACACGCAGACGCCGGGCGGCGTGACGCGCAAATACGATCTGCACCCTGCCAGCCACATCCATCCGGGCATGGTCGTGCCGGTGGCGGTCGAGGACCGGATCGAGGACGACGAGGTCTTGGATGTGCGTTGGGCCGCTTACGAAGGCCAGGTGTATGATCTGGACGTGGACAAGGTGCATACCTACATCGCCAACGGGGTTGTGGTCCACAACTCGATCTACGGCTGGCGCGGCGCGGATCCCCGCAACATCAAACGGCTGCGCGACGACTTCCCCGACATGCGCCAGGTGCTGCTGGAGCGCAACTACCGCTCGACGCAGATCATCCTCGACGCGGCCAACGAGGTGATCCGGCACAACTGGGGCCGCACGCCCAAGACGCTGTTCACCGAGCGCGCCGGCGGGCCGCTGGTGACGGTCTATCAGGCCTACGACGAGGTGGATGAGGCCAACTTCGTGGTGGACGAGATCGCCCGCCTGGGCGCGCAGGGGCCGCAGCCCAGCGACTGCGTGATCCTCTACCGCACCAACGCCCAGTCGCGCGCGCTGGAGGACGCCTTCGTGCGCCGCAACCTGCCCTACCGGCTGGTGGGCGCGACCCGCTTCTACGAGCGCAAGGAGATCAAGGACGCCATCGCCTACCTGCGCCTGGTGCACAACCCCGACGACAGCCTGAGCCTGGCGCGCATCATTAACGAGCCGCCGCGGCGCATCGGCAAGGCCAGCGAGGTTGCGCTGGTGCAGTGGGCGGCGCAGATGGGGCTGTCGCAGACCGAGGCGCTGCGGGTGCTGGCGGGGGAGCGGGGCGAGCTGGCCCGCCGCTGCCTGGCGCCGCAGGTGATGGACGACGCCCCCTTCGGCCGGGCGGCTAAGGCTGCGCTGCTGGGCTTCTGGCAGTTGCTGGCCGGCTGGATCGCGGCCAAAGAAGACCTGGCCGTCGGCCAGTTGCTCGATCGCGTGCTGGAGGAATCGGGCTACAGCCGCTACCTACGCGACGGCACCGAGGAGGGCGAGGGACGCTGGGAGAACCTGCAAGAGCTGCGCACCGTGACCGCCAGCTACGCCGATCTGCCAGCCGGCGAGGGACTGGCCGCGTTCCTGGAGGAGGTGGCGCTGGTCAGCGACAGCGACGAGCTGCCCGAGGAGCAGTCGGCGCCAACGCTGATGACGCTGCACACGGCCAAGGGGTTGGAGTTCCCCGTGGTCTTCATCGTCGGCATGGAGGAGGGCGTCTTTCCGCACAGCCGCAGCAAGGACGACCCCGACCGCATGGCCGAGGAGCGGCGGCTGGCCTACGTGGGCATCACGCGCGCCAAGCAGCGCCTCTACCTGGTGCATGCCTTCCGCCGCACCCTCTACGGATCGACCGAGACCTACCCGCCCAGCCAGTATCTGAACGACATCCCCAAGCACCTGATCAACGGCCAGGGCATGCGGGCGCGCAAGGGCCAGGGCAGGGGCGGTTTCGATACGCCGCCTGCGGCCGGCGGCTACTCAACCGGCGGACGACAGCAGGCCGACGCCCGAGCCACCGCCTGGAGCCCGTCGCAGCGGGAGCGCCCCCAGCCGACCAGCGCCGCGGCCAGCCAGCCGGCGGCCGCGCGCCCGGCCCAGTTCAAGGCCGGCCAGCGGGTCAGCCACGGCATCTTCGGCGAGGGCGTGGTAATCAAAGTTGAACTGGCCGACGACGACGAGTACGTCAGCGTGGCCTTCCCCGGCAAGGGCATCAAGAAGCTGATGGCCAGCATGGCCAAGTTACAGATCGTGCGGTCATAATGGCGTACAGCCGTAGATGGTGGACACTGATTGGACTGAAAAACACAGATCAGAAGGCCATACCCTGTCATTCTTCCTCTGATCAGTGTCAATCAGTGTGAATCTGCGTCCCATCTGCGAGGATGAACGATGACGAGGATTGTGTTGTTTTGTGTGATTGTAGTAGCTATGTTGGTCGGCGGCGTGGGGCAAGCCGGCCCCAGCTTTGCGCAGCCGGAGAAGATCGACGCCGGGTTGTGGACGGCCACGGCCAATGGCCAGCCGGCCAGCTTTCTGGTGATCCTGGCCGAACAGGCTGACCTGAGCGCCGCCGAGAGACTGGCCGACCCGGCCGGCCGGCGGCAGTGGGTCTACGACGCGCTGCGTGAAACCGCCCTGCGCAGCCAAAAGCCGCTGCGCGCCTGGCTAGACCGGCGCGGCATCCCTTACACGAGCCATTACCTGGTCAACATGCTGGCCGTCCAGGGCGACAGCGCCCTGCTGCTGGCGCTGGCGCGGCGCAGCGACGTGGCCAGCCTGGCGCCCAATCCCAGCGTGGCGGGCGTGCCGCCGCTCAGCGAGCTCGATCTGCGGCGCAGCCCTGCCAGCCCGGCCGGCGTGGAGTGGGGCGTCAGCTTCGTCCGCGCGCCGGAGGTGTGGGCCACCTACGGCGCGCGCGGCCAGGGCGTCGTGGTCGGCGTGCAGGATACGGGCGTGGTCTGGGATCACCCGGCGCTGATCCACAGCTACCGCGGCTGGGATGGCAGGGCGGTCGATCACGCCTACAACTGGCACAGCGCGGTCGGCGCGACGGCCCAGTGCCCCGACCCGGCCACGCCCTGCGACCCCTACGGCCACGGCACGCACGTGACCGGCACGATCACTGGCGATGACGGCGCGGGCAACCAGATCGGCGTGGCGCCGGGCGCGGCCTGGATCGGCTGCCGCAACATGGACGACCAGGGCCGCGGCACCCCCAGCACCTACACGGCGTGCTTCGAGTTCTTCCTGGCCCCCTGGCCGCCTGGCGGCGACCCGCAACTGGACGGCGACCCGACGTTGGGTGCGCAGATCGTCAACAACTCGTGGAACTGCCCGCCCAGCGAGGGCTGCGGCCACTTCACCTTGCAGCCGGTGGTGGAGGCCGTGCGTGCGGCCGGGGTGATGGTGGTGGCCTCGGCCGGCAACAACGGCTCGGCGTGCAGCAGCGCGCTCTACCCCATCGGCACCTACGACGCCAGCTACAGCGTCGGCGCAGTCGATGCCAACGGCGTCATCGCCCCCTTCAGCAGCCGCGGGCCCGTCACCTTCAACGGCACGGGCATCTCCAAGCCGGACATCAGCGCGCCGGGCGTGGCCGTGCGCTCAGCCTCGCCACCCAACGGCTACCGGCTTCTGTCAGGCACCTCCATGGCCGCGCCGCACGTGGCCGGCGTGTTCGCCCTGCTCTGGTCGGCCTACCCCTCGTTGATCGGCCAGGTCGACGCCAGCGAGGCGCTGCTCAACGCCTCGGCCACGCGCGTCGGGGACCTGCGCTGCGGCCCGGCCGGCTCGCCCGACTACAACCACACCTACGGCTGGGGCCACATGGACGCGCTGGCAGCCGTGCAAGCCGCGCTCAGCCCGCCGCGGCTGTATTTGCCGGTGGTCACGCGGGGCCATTAGCCCGCCGTGATCTTGGTGAACCAATCCGCCGGATTGCGGTACGGTGCGCAATCCGGCGGATTGCGTTACCGGTTCACCTGTGGCTCAAACGTAGCGATAACCGCTTCGGCTCGCGATCGGCAGTCGGCGACGATCTGGTCTGATTCGGTGTAGGCGAGGTAGAGGTCAAAACGGTAGCTTCGATCGCCGTCCAGCCTCGTCTCGTAGACAATAATCCCGCCATTTACCGGGTCCGGAAGGACACGCACCTCCCAGACGTAGCCGCCCAGCTCGATTTCTTCCGAGACAGGGGCGCTGGCGCTGCGATCCAGCGCCGGCGCCAGCCAGAGCGAACAGCCGCTACCGTAGCCAGGCTCGATCAGCACATCGTAGGTGGCAAGGTTCCAGGCGTCGGCCGCGTAACGCACCTGGAACGGCGTCGCGGCCTGCGGCGCGCCGGACAGCGCCAGCGTCACATATCCCGACGCATCGACCACGGGCAGGGGGGTGGGGTGGGGCGTTTTAGCCGGCCGGAACGTTGCCAGCACAGCCTCCGCGTCAGCCTGGCAGGCCCGGCGAACATCGTCAGCCGCATGCAATGGAAAGCGCAAATCGAAGAAAGTGGAAGTGCCCTCCCAGCCCTCCACACCTGTCATGTAGATCCAAATATCAAGGGTATCGGTTTCTACTTCATAGACGGCCCAGTCCTGATTGCCTAGCCTGGTCGAATGGCTAAAATCATACTGACGCGGGCCTTCTCGTAGTCCCAGGATACAACCTGCAATTGAATGATGCACCAGCCTGAATACTGGTTGTCCATAACCGGAATCCGGGGAAGGTTCTATGGTCCAGATGGCATCTGGATAGGTCAGCCAGAACCATTGAGAGACGTTGTAGATGTTTTCACCCAGATAGGAAGAGTTGCCCGAAGGCTCTGGTGTAGGAGCGATGGCTGTGGGTTTACCCATTGTGGCCGCCGACGCAGGCGGCACGGTGGTTACTGTAATGGGTGCGTCTGGCGCAGGCGGGGTAGTGGCTGTGAATGTAGCCGTTGTGGCCGTCAGTATCGGCGCGGCCGGAGTTGGCGCCAGCGCAGTCGGCGTCGCTTCCGGGCGTGGAGAAACTGGCAAGGTCGTTACAGGAGAAGGCAGTTTCTCGGCGCTGCAAGCCATGAGTGTGAGAGCGGATGCCAAGGCAACGAGGATCAAAGTGAAGATACGCATAGCTGAGTCGCACTCGACTTTCTGTGGGCCATTCTGCGATGGACTTCATTCAGGGGAGCAAGCATACCGAGTTACGGATCGACAATCGGTTGGAACGTGGCGAAGACCTTTTCCGCTCTGGACAGGCAGCCGGCGACGAAATCGTCGGGCATGCCAACGGCATAGTTGACTTGGAAGCGATACATACGATCGTTATCCAGCTCGGTCTCGTAGATGATTACTCCCTCATCCGGAAGGCGACGCAGTCCCCATACGTAATCAGTCAGTTCGACCTCATCGCTGATGGGAGCGCTGTCGCTACGGTCTCGTGTCGGCGCTAGCCAAAGTGAGCAGGCTGGGCCCCTGGAATCGACCAGGATATGATAGTCAACTAAAGTCCACCGATTGGCGGCGTACCGCATCTCAAAGGGCGTCGCGGCCAGACGCGCATCCAACACGACCAGCGGGACGAAACCAAGTGGATCGGGCGTAGGTAGTAAGGTTGGCGTCTTAATCGGCCTGGGTGACGCAGCCGAGGCGTCAGGGGTGGATGGTAGCACATCGCTGTCCGGTCGGGCAATAGCAAGAGTGGCCAGCACGGTCTCGGCTCTGGCAATGCATGACTGGCGCTGTTGTTTACGATCAGCCTGAGGGAGGTGCAATGAAAACAGGTAATTGAAGCCCTCCTCCAACGTCATGTAGACCAATCGATCAGGAGTGAAAACATCGACATCCCAAGTGCGGCCGGCGAGGTTGGTGGTCGCAAGGTGCTCGTATTGGCGTGCGCCTTCCTGGAGAAACAGAACGCAGCTCGGCAACTGCCGATGAACCAATTGGTATGCCAGACTCTCCGGAGCGCCACTCATCATCAGGTACGGTTCGATGGACCATTCGTCGGGATCGAACAAAATCTGAAAATGGGGAGCATCCACATAACCGGATATCCCCTCGTACCGGGCCAATGATACCAGCGTGGCGACGGTCGTTGGGTGCGACGTGGCTCGATCTGCTGGGACCAGATCGATGCCTGCCGCGTCCAGCGCAGGTGCATCGGGTGCGGCAGTTGGCTTGCGCGTTGCATCGACCAGACCATCCTCTTGACATGCAGTCATTGTTAAACAGGAAGCTACAACCATAAGGGCGATCAGTAATCTCATTGCATCCTCTTGTTTCCTGATGTCGAGACATCAGTCGACGACACTGTAGTCTGGCAACTCAAGAAGCCCGCCAGTGATAACCTGTCGGGCTGGCATTAGTGACACCAACATAACTCGGCAATTTGGTGCATAAGCGAAGATGTCACGGATATGAAGTGCATCGCACTGCATTCGGCGCATAGTTCATGTCGGTAGTCAACAAGATTCTATTATACCGCATTCCGTCTTCGCGCATCCAAACGTCGATAACCTGAAGTCCTGCATCCAATTGCAGTAGTGGCGCCGTGCCCTGCATGCGAATACTTCTCCATACCCATGAAGTAGGATAGCCAGAAATGTCCGTTGCCAATGTCTGACTGTAGTTGTTGGATCCCATGTGGAGGGAGTCACCGTCTGGATTTACCCCATATCCGCACAGCCAAATGCGATAGGTTCCCGCTCTCGGCACTCTTGCGCGGTAGTAAACGCGTGGGGATTGTGGGTCGAACACGACTCCGTTGATTTTGACACCTGTTCCGTTATCTGGGACTGCGTTCAGGTAACATTCATTGATCCAACCATAGTTTCCCGTGGTTGGTCCATAGCAGAACCAGTAATCGCCGGCACGAGGCTGTACACGTCCTGTAAACGCTACAGCATCTATGATAATCGGAGCTGCATTCATTGACAGAATCTCGCCACACTTGTTGATGATTGATGGGTAGTTGAGATCTGGGCGAAAGCCAAGGAGAGCTGAGGCATCCACGGGTCTGCTCGCATTGTCATTGATATGGAAATGCAGATGGTATCCCACATTGCCACTGTTACCACTTTGTGCGATCAACTGCTGAAAACCAACGTTGGTGCCCACCGGTGTTTGAGCATGACTCTGTAGATGTGCATATCGATGTCGATACACTCTGCTTTCGTTGGCCATGTTTATCGTTGACTCGATAACGATAGTATGACCGTAAGAGGTTTTGTTATCCGGATTCGGGTCGGGCAGAGGATCGAAAAGCGAAGTAACGACTCGTCCTGACATCGAAGATCGCACGCTTGCATTAGCCACCCGTACGTCGAGTGCGAATTCTGCTGCGTTGACATGTTGGGAAGATCCACACAATACGTCAATAGAAGTTGTCGCTGCGATCGGGGTTTGCCAATCAGAAGGTAGAGCGCGCTGTGTACTGGAAACGTCAGTTTGGTCCGGAGATTCCTGCACCATAAGCGACGCTTGTTCTTGCTTCCGCAACTCCTCGAAATGATCCTTGCGGTCTTGATATAGTCGCTCTTGCTCCTGGAATTCAGGGGACAGCGTTGGTTCAGGCAACGCCTCGGTCGTTAACAGGAGGCTGACCGTTTTCGCGTCGAGACACTCAATGTCACATTCGCCTGGCAATGCTTGGTGTTCGAGAAAAAGAGCTTTGGCTTCATCAATTGATAGGCGGCTTTCGGTGGCGCCGTACAGTGAGCTTAAGTCCATTGGAGCATCAGGCGAGAATTGAAACGATGCAGCGATTCCGGACAAGATATCTGCTATCTTATTGGTATCTACATACGAGTTGAGGACATATACGATCTTGCCGTGAGCCAGATAAACAGTCTGATTGCCTGCGGTGTGTTCAGCGTTCTCAACTCGATTGACAACGTGCAACACTTGTGTGAGACTCGGTGTTTGACGAAGTGCGTCGCTTGTTATCTCGCTTGACCGTACGTTCCGCTCAAACTCCGGAGTCGTCACCTTGACCAACTCCATCATGCGGTTGTTCCAATCGGATAAATCTTGGCCCTCTGCTAACTCAAACCCTTGGACCGTGATTTCAATCCTACTAAGATCTATGGTACCTTCTTCTGGCGGAAACAGGTTGACAGTACCACCATCGTCCTGTACTCTCCACTCGTTAGGGTAGGCAAATGAGACGTGCAGCTGGGGCGAGGAGTAAGTATTCCATCCCTTTGACACTCGATCTGTCGTTTTAGGCGCAGGATTTGCCGTCTCCTGTGCCCGGCTCATCGTGGGTACGACCATGGCGCATGTTACGACCAACGCCATGCAAACTCCACTCAATCGCTTGTACATGATGCAACCTCCCAAGCTTGATGATTCACCGGACTCGCCGGTCTTGCTGTGACTCTATCACCTCCTCGGCATCCATGTCAATAGCCTGACTGGTCAATTTTGGCTAGTCGACTCGCCAGTTTTGGCCAGTCGCGCCTACAGCGATCTCTGGTTGTATTGCGCTGCGAATGCTGGCGCAGACGAGGGAGGCCGTTGCCGCGCCAGAAGCTGCGCTGATTTGCCAGACCATCCTGCCCTGCGTATACTGGTGCGCGCTGGGCAGAGATGACCCGGGTTTGGTCTGATCTACCGGCTGCCCCATTTGATGTCGCCCCTGCAGGATGATGCCAGAGATGAGGCGGAGCATGAACCGAACGGTCGAAACAGTGCAGGGAACCATCGGACGGAGGAAACGCCATGTACAAGTCATTTGGCCGAGTGGCTGCGGTATTGCGAGCGGAACGACGCGACGAGGACGGGCTGCCCTGGACGCAAGAACGGTTGGGCGAAGCCACGGGGCTGGGTGTTCACATCATCCAGAAGATCGAGCAAGGCAAGCGCGCGCCTGACCCAGATCTGGTGGCCCGGCTGGGCGTCGCCCTGCAGCTGACGCTCTGGGAGCGACGCGAGCTGGCTGTGCTGGCCTTGGGTGACCCGCCAACCCGGCCCCCGGCTGAGCCTGGCGCTGGGGAGCGAGAGAGGCGCCGGCAGCTCGATCTGCTGGCCAGCCTCAGCCTGCCGGCCTTTCTGTACGACGATTTCGGCGACCTGGTGGCCGCCAACACCAGGGCGACCTGGCTGGTCGGCCTGTCGCGGGAGACGCTGGAAGCCGATGCCAGTTGGCGGCACGCCCGCTTCCACACCATGCGCGTGGTCTGCGACCCGGTCTTGGGCTACGCCAGCCGGTCGGGTGCAGGCTGGAAACAAACCGCGCTGCGTCAGATACTGTTCTTCCGCCGCGTGTCTCTCAAGCGCCGTGCTGAGCCGGCCATGGCGGACCGCTTGCAGGAGTTGCGGCGCTTGCCGCAGTTCCGCCGTCTATGGGATGAAGCCATTCATGTCAGCGGTTGGCCGGAGCCCGGCTTGATCGAATACGCCCATGCGCACCCGGTCACTGGCCAGCCGCTGCGTTACCTGGGCGCGCCCACGGTGCAGCCCACGCCTTGGGGTGAGTTGGTTCTGGGCATGTTCGTCCCCCTGGAGGCTGCCACGGCCGCGGCCTTCGCCGATTTGGTGCGTGAGAACGAGGCGGTGAGGTTGGCGGACTGGTCGAAGCCGGTGGATTGAGACAAGAACTCGATAGAAGCCTGGTGGCTCACCTGGGTGTTAGGGAACTCGCTACCTTGAGCAATTCGTCCAAGCTCTCCGTTGAGCGCATTTCAAACCAGCGCTTACCATCAGTCCACTGAAGAATGCGCTGAAAAGACGCTCCGCCTAACCCGCCTGGACCGCCTGGATCGTAATACACCGCACGATGGCCGTTGATGTCGACAGACTGGAGTGATCGGTCGCTCTGAACGTAAACGTGTACGGGGGTTGAAGGTTGCGACTGGTAAATCGTCATGACGCCGCCAGGCCATTCGTAACGCAACTCGACACCGATGCCTTCGACAACACTGTGAACCTGGCTTACATTGACCAATTGTGCGTTCGCCGGCAGGTCAGTAGGCAGCCAAAGGTCAAACAGCAAAGTAGCTTGAATCGTTGCAAGATCTGAATCCAGATAGGTCACCTCGAATGCCTTAGTTGCTGGAGATCGTTCCGTAATTGGCTGATCAACCACGAACAGCTGGTTTAGAACGTCGTTCACATTCATTCGGGAGAATGCCCGTGGCGATGGTGCCAATTGTGGTGTGGGCGACAGAAGAACAAGCAGCAGGATTAAGCTTCCAATTGTTCTCGGAATCATGGTTACCTCCGTAATCGATTAACGAGCTAAGCCGAGGGTCGCTTGATCTGAGCTGCCGGGAGACCATCCGTGACAGCTCAACAGATGCAGCCGTGGTTTCTGTTGCGCCATTCAGAGTACCAACTGCCACACACCTGAGATGCATAACAGACGCGGCAATTCCGGTACTCTCGCGAGCAGACGCATCTAAAATCTGATATACAACCCAGAATGCCATAACAGCAAGTGCACCAACTGATGCCACAGCAACTAGAAAAATACCAGTCGGTGCATTCTGTCCAACTTTCAGGGGCTGTTGTTTGATCAGCAGGAAGGCTTGCGGAGTCACTTGATGCTGATGCCGTGGTCGCAACAATCAATGCGTCCACGGGTGTAGAGCGGTAGACCGTAGCGTCGTCTCTGAGGAAGAACTCATGGCGCTCTTCGCGCGCTTGAGATGGAGCCAACCTCACGCGTGTTATATCCAGCCCTGCTGCCATACTTTTGCCAATTGTGTAGTTAACTGCCACGAGCGCATGTTCCTCCAGGTCAACAGTAACAACGATGTGTGCCCCCTCTTTTTTGGGGTCTGGCCGCGTGTCAGACATTGCCAGCCCACCTAAGTGAGGCTTGTCTGAAGACCGAAGAAAATCGCTCTTTCCAGGTACAAACTCAAATCCCAATTTAGATAGTTCCTCTATCGCTTGGGAAAAGACAGACGATGCAGTGGCAATCTCAAGAGCTTTGTGAACGTCCTGCTCATCGCCTGCCGAAGAGGCCACAGAAGGGATGAGAGATGGAGCGAAACTCAATGGAATGCTTGTTACAACCGATGCCAAGGCTGTTGCACCGATTGCTCTGAGGAACGAGCGTCGAGTCATCCAGTTGGCGTCACTGGTGACAGATTCTGTCTTCATAGATCCTCCATTGCTCGAAACAGATCGATGACATTGAGGTGACCACCACCGACCATGGGTTCGATAGTCCTGGCAAGCATTAGAGAATTCCTGCCTCCTGCTACCACGAACAAAGCCATAGCTGGCAAGCCGTCCTGCCCATTGGCTGATTTGAGGTCAAAAACAAGATACGTGCGATCCTCCTCTTGCCACCACTCGACGGGCATCGGAGGCTTGGGACCGACGAATTGTGAGTGCAATAGGCGGTAGGCTGGCGATTTCCGAATGCATCGGAGTACTGAACCACTGATATCCTTGCAAGGTCTTTGATTGACATGTCTGAAAGCCGGACCGGCTTCAACGTTGTCGTTTCAACCGCCCATGCGACCATGTACTTCTTGCAGTAACGAGTAGCTATCTGAGCTCATTTTGGTAGCTGTCCGAGAGTCGTGTATGTGCATAATGGCAGGAACCGACAGATTTTTGAGGTCATCTCGAACGTCACGTCAACGCAATGGCTGTCCAGCTAGACGCGATCTTAGCTATATGCATTCGACTGTCATGGTATCAGAAATACGGTGGCGCTGTCAATAGCCAAACTCGCCGTTTTTGGCGAGTCGACTCGCCGTTTTTGGCGAGTCGTGCCCACGTCGATCTCTTGTCGTTTTGCGCTGTGAGCTCTGGCGCGCGAACGTGAGGCCGTTGGCGCTCCAAAGGCTGCGATGATTTGCCAGGCCGCCATGCCCAGGATATACTGGCGGTGATGACTCGGGATACGTCTGATCCTTCTCTTGCCCGCTCTGATGTTGTCCATGTAGGACGATACCAAAGGGTTGGCCGGAGAATGGACTGAACCATCAAAGCAGTGTAGGGAAAACCAGACGGAGGAAAGCCCATGTATGAGACATTTGGCCGTGTGGTTGCGGCTTTGCGGGCAGACCGCCGTGATGAGAACTGGCTGCCCTGGACCCAAGAACAGTTGGGTGAGGCCACTGGGTTGGGCGTGCATATCATCGGGAAGATCGAGCAGGGCAAGCGTGCGCCTAACCCGGCCACCCTGGCGGCGCTGGCCGACGCGCTTTATCTGACGGCATGGGAGCGGCGCGAGCTGGCTGTGCTGGCCTTGGGCGACCCGCTGACCAGTCCCCCGGCTGAGCCTGGCGCTGGGGAGCGAGCCTGGCGCCGGCAGCTCGATGTGCTGGCCAGCCTCAGCCTGCCGGCCTTTCTGTACGACGATTTCGGCGACCTGGTGGCCGCCAACACCAGGGCGACCTGGCTGGTCGGCCTGTCGCGGGAGACGCTGGAAACCGATGACAGTTGGCAAGACGCCCGCTACCACGCCATGCGCGTGGTCTGCGACCCGGCCTTGGGCTATGCCAGCCGGTTGGGTGCAGGCTGGGAACAGATCGCCTTGCGCCAGATGCTGTTCTTCCGGCGCGTGTCTCTCAAGCGCCGTGCTGAGCCGGCCATGGCGGACCGCTTGCAGGAGTTGCGGCGCTTGCCGCAGTTCCGCCGTCTGTGGGATGAAGCCATTCAAGTCAGGGACTGGCCGGAGCC
>Ga0209573_1001054_pt1 | contig 46835 bp, 32 predicted proteins | sample TNRBio252014_DNA_FD_185870 | JGI IMG/M metagenome (GOLD analysis project Ga0209573, IMG submission 185870) | Wastewater treatment Type I Accumulibacter community from EBPR Bioreactor in Madison, WI, USA - TNR Reactor_6/25/2014_ DNA (SPAdes)... | ecosystem: Engineered > Bioreactor > EBPR >... | reverse complement strand
AGTCACCCACATCACGAGGTTCGTGGAGAGTCACGTCAGGAGCTTGGTCTGCGGCGGTCATAGCCTCACACTCTCGATCACGTCCCACGAATTCAAACATTCTAAACTTAACCTGACGCACATGCCCTCGGGGGTTAACGATCCAAACACTCCCCGCACGGACGTCTGGAACTCGGCGTCATCCGGGATGCTTTTCGCCAGTTTCTTCCAATCAATGCCCGTGAGCACCTTCTCCAAACTGGGATTCTCCGCGGCTGTCCCGAATGCGATCCAAACCACACTGAGCATGAAGAGGATTCCCCGCTGCTGCCAACGTCTGGGCAAAGTCACATGAGCCGATTTCATAGAGGTTAAGACTTGGGTTAATTAAGGGTGTTTGTGACAAAAATCCGCCGTTTGCACAAGGAAAAAGCGCAGGCCTTGAAAACGGACCGGGATGTTTCCGCGCTGGAACGCAGCGCTCGTTTGACCCGTGCCGGAGCGCTGACACTGTGGCCGCCCATGACTCGAACAGGAATCCTCGCCGGCGGCAATTTCATCATCGACCACGTCAAGCTCATCGACGCCTGGCCGGAGCAGGACATGCTGACCTTCATCCGCAGCGAGACTTCTTCCAACGGCGGCGGTCCTTACAATGTGCTCAAGGATCTTTCGGCCATGCGTGTCGGTTATCCGCTGGAGGCGGCGGGATTGGTGGGCAAGGACGCGAATGGAGACTGGATGCTGCGCGACTGCCGGGATGCAGGCATCGACACGACGCAACTGCACCAAACCGACGCCGCGCCGACGAGTTACACGGATGCGATGACCGTCTCCAGCACCGGGCGGCGCACGTTTTTTCATCAGCTCGGCACGAATGCCGTCTTGGGAGAGGCCCACTTCGATTTCAGCCGTACGCAGGCGAAAATCTTCCACCTCGGCTACCTCATGCTGCTGAGCGAGATGGACCGCCTGCTCGATGATGGACGCAGCATCGCCAGCCGCGTGCTGGAAGCCGCGCAGGCAAGCGGACTGCTCACCAGCGTGGATCTGGTGAGCGCGGATCATGCGGAGTTCCGCGCGATCACCGAGGCCTCCCTGCCCTTCACCGATTACCTCATCGTGAACGAGATTGAGGCCGGCAAAGTGCTGGAACGCGACCTCAAGAGCACCTTGCCCGGCCTTGCCGCCATCCAGGAGGCTGCGCAGGCGCTTCTGGCTAAGGGCGTGCGGCGCGAGGTCATCATCCATTTCGAGGCCGGGGCCGTCGTGGCGGAGAAGAGCGGAGCCGTGCATCATCAGCCCTCGCTGCGACTGCCGAAAGGCTTCATCACCGGAGCCACCGGCGCGGGCGATGCTTTTGCGGCGGGTTATCTGCATGGCACGCATGAGGGCTGGCCCGTGCCGGAGCGTCTGAAGCTCGCCGTCTGCACCGCCGCCGCCTGCCTCACGCATCCCACGCCCTCGCAAGGGCTGCGACCGGTGGCGGAGTGTTTGAAGCTGGCGGAGGAACTTGGTTTTGGCGAAGCCGAGTAGCCGTCATCGCTCCGCGTGACGAGCTTGGGGCTTGCATCGGCACCTCTCGCTTTCGATTTTTTGAGGCCGCAGTGTGTCATCGTGGGCGCTCAGCTCGTCTCGCGGAGCGAGACGGCTACTTTGCTATCGCGCATTTCGCGCGACCATGCTAAAACCGCGCGAATGTCCTCCCCCCTCTTCAATCTCTCCGGCAAAACAGCACTCGTCACTGGCGGCAGCAAAGGTCTTGGCAAGGCGATGGCCCGCGGCTTCGCGGAAGCCGGGGCCGATGTCTTCATCTCCAGCCGCAACGCGGACGAACTCAAAGCCGCCGCCGCTGAGATCGGCGCGGGCTTGAACGTCAAGGTCGAGTGGATGGTGGCCGACATGGCCGACCGTGCCGCAGTGAAAGCGCTGGCCGTCGAAGCCGAGCAGCGGCTCGGCAAGATCGACATCCTGGTCAACAACGCCGGTATCAACAACCCGCAGGCCATCGATGAGATCACCGACGAGGTCTGGGACCGCAATGTCGAGGTGGATCTTACCGCCGTGATGAGCCTGACCCGCGCGGTGGTGCCCGGCATGAAGGCGCGCAAGTGGGGGCGCATCATCCACATCTCCAGCGTGCTCGGTGTCGGCGGTCGTTTGAAGCGGAACGTCTATTGCGCCTGCAAGGCCGCGCTCATCGGCCTGGCCCGCGCCAGCGCCCTCGATCTCGGACCTTTCGGCATCACCGTGAACTGCCTCTGCCCCGGCCCCTTCCTCACCGACATGCCTGGCAAGCTGCTCAACGACGAGGAGAAACAGTACTTCGCCGACCGCACAGCGGTGAAGCGCTGGGCCGCACCGCGCGAACTCGCCGGACCGGCCCTCATGCTCGCCAGCGAGGCAGGCAGCTACATCACCGGCCAGGGCATCGTCGTCGATGGTGGGGCGGCGGTGAACGTGCTGTAAGCCATGGTCTTTTCCTATGTCTGACGATCTCACACGGCCCTCTCCCGCCCCTCAAGGCAGACCCAGTTCCAGCCAGACTTCGAGCAAAGGCTGGCAGCCACCGAGCACCGAAGAGCTGCATCAACTGCTGCCTCAGTATGCGATCACCGCCCTGCTGGGCCGTGGCGGCATGGGAGCAGTTTACAAAGGGACGCAGAAGAATCTCGAACGGCCCGTGGCCATCAAAATCCTCCCGCCAGGCATGGATGAGGACGACAGCAGCTCTGAATTCACTGAGCGCTTCAAAAACGAGGCCCGCTCGATGGCGCGACTGTCCCATCCAGGCATCGTCAAGGTCTTCGACTTCGGAGAGACCACAGACGGACTCTTCTACATCGTCATGGAGTTCATCGAAGGCACGGATGTGGCACAGATGCTCAAACAGCAGGAGCGCCTGCCGCCGGAGCACGCTTACGCCATCACCGCGCATGTCTGCGACGCGCTGGCCTATGCTCATGACCGGGGCATCATTCATCGGGACATCAAACCAGCCAACATCATGGTCGGCCACGACGGCGTGGTGAAGGTGGCCGACTTTGGTCTGGCGAAGATGGAGCAAGCCGGAACATCCGGCCTGACCCGCAGCGGCATGGCGCTGGGCACCTTGTATTACATGGCCCCCGAGGCGCTGATGCTCGGCACTGCCGTCGATCATCGCGCTGATTTGTATGCGGTCGGCGTCATGCTCTACCAGATGCTCACCGGCCGGCTGCCGCAGGGCATTTTCAAGATGCCCTCCCAGATCGTGCCGGGGCTGGATGATCGCTACGACGGCATCGTTGCGCGCGCCATGCGTGAGGACCGCGAGCTGCGCCATCAGAGCGCGACCGAGCTGCGCGCCGAACTCGACACGCTGCTCACCCGGCCGATTGCCAAAGTGGAGGCTCCCAGCCCGGCTCCCGCCGCCTTGCCCGCTCAGCAGCGCCCTCAGGGGCGGCCTTATCGTCCGCAGACAGCGCCGCATGTGCGACCACAAAAATCTTCCTCAAGTCTGCTCGCCTGGGTGGCCTTGGCAGCCCTCGTGGCAGCCGGGGCCTATTTCTGGCAAATGCCGCCCCAGGCACCCGCTAATGAAACAGAAACCTCTGCCACCGTGGAGCCACCGCCCCCGGTCGCTCAACCCACAGCCTCTGGTCAGATCGCCCCCCACGTCAGCCCCGCACCGCAGGCTGGCACTAGCCCGCAGACTACCCCCGTTCCATCAGCCAGTCCTCAACCCTTCCAACCACCGACGGGGGCATCTAAGGATATCATCGGACGTTTCACCTTTGATGGCCCCACACCCGACCCCGGAGCGCAGATCAGGAATGCCACGCAGCAAAACGGCGCGCTCCAGCTCAACGGCGAGTATGAAAACCGCAAGCCACCAGGCTACCGGGCTGTTTTCTCCACGCCCGATCTGGATTACACGCGCTTCACCGTCGCCGCGCGCCTCTACCCGGAACGAGAGAAGGACGTGCTGCTCGTCGGCGGCACCGGCTACCGCTGGCTGTCATTGAGATGGCTCTCCGCCACCAGCCTCACACTCTTCATGAACAACCAGCGCTTCAACCACACCATCAGCGGTGTGGACATTCCGCTGCAGCAATGGGTCACACTCTCCGTGTCCTGCGATCTGTCAGCCAAGCAGGTCGTTGTTTATGTGAATGGCAAAAACGCCGCCAGGGTCGCATTACCCAATGATTTCAAACTCGAGGTCATCGGCTCACGCGCGGAGAAGTCTGACAAAGTCTGGACCCCGACGAACTACTCCAACGGCACTGCCTTCAAAGGGCTGTTGGATGAGCTGGTGGTTTATAACCGAGTGCTTAGCGACCAAGAAATCGCCGCCCTGCGCCTCGGGGGCGCAACGCAGGCCGCAGAACAAGCCCTGATGGTTGACTCCGTCATCCCCGACTCATCTGCGCGGCTGAAATTCGGCGAGCGTCTGACAGTGAAAGTCAGCTATAACAACACTTTCTCAGACAGCGTGCAGATTTGGGCCAGACCCTACACGCAGGGAAAAATGACCTCAGGCTACACAGCCCATGGATCTTCAGGCTACCCCAGAGGCAAGGGCCAGATCGAAGGATGGTTTACCTTTCAGCAGGCCACTACGGTGGACGAGGTGCGCGTCCAGATGGTGAATATGAAATCCAAGCAGGTCGTGGCCAACGCCTCCTTTTTTCTCCAGGCTGCATGGTCCGGTGAGGGCGGTGGCGCACCCGTCAGAGCTGCGGCCGCCGCCTCACCTGCGAGATCTGCCTCTACCTCCAACATCCAACCCGGCCAGGATGTGGCCCTCAAATTCACCGCCGTGGATGGTCGCGAGGTCGATCTAGCCTCCTTGAAAGGGAAAGTCGTGCTCATCGACTTCTGGGCCACCTGGTGTGGGCCATGTGTGGCAGGCATCCCCGATCTGGTGTCCGCTTATCAAAAATACCACGACCAGGGATTTGAGATCATCGGCATCTCCCTCGACAGCGACAAGGCCGCGTTAGAGCGCATGACGAAAGAACGCGGCATGACCTGGCCGCAATACTTTGACGGCAAAGGCTGGCAGAATGCCTTTGGCACCCAGTTTGGCATCCGCGCCGTGCCGACGCTGTGGCTCATTGGCAAAGATGGCAAAGTCGCCTCCACCAACGCCCGTGCCGACCTCGCCGGACAAGTGGCGAGCCTGCTCGGCGTGGCCGCCGCCACCGCTCCAGCGATGCCTGCCGCTTCGAGCTCACCACCGAGCGGACCCGTGACCTTGCCAACCCGCCGTCAGGTCGTGACGCCCCAACTCGCCGCCATCCCCTTCCCCGCCACGGCAGATGCCGCCGCCCAGGGCGACTATGTGCTCGCCCTGCTTGCCTACAACCCTTGGCAGAACAACCAGAGCGACAAAACCGGCGTGCAAGAGCGCCTCACGCGGCTGCAAGACGCGGCTGAGCGAAATTTTGATCTCGTGCTCCAGACCATCGTACGCGCTGGCACCAGGATTGATACCACCTGCAAAGACGCCATCGTCACCGTGGCACGTCAACAGGCCAATGAGCAGAACAAAGCCGCCATTTTCAAAGCCTTCGAGAAATGCACCGCCCTCGCCGCCGTCATCGCGGAGAAAAACTGGATACAAGAGTCCGCACCCTCCATGGCCATCGCCGTGCGTGATTACCCCTACCTCAGCAGCTACTCCTCGCATGAGACCGGCTTCTTCGCTGTGTGCTTCCAGTCCGAGGACGCCGCCGTCTGGCAGGAATTGGAGGCCTTGTTCAGCAAGACGAGTTTCACCGTGGCGCACAGCGTTTATTCCAGTGGCATGAGAAAAATGCCCGCCACCGCGCAAACACGCGCGGAGGCACGTCTGGCCCGGCTGGTTCCGCTGATGCTCGGCGCGGCCCGTCAGGCGTCCCCCACCAGCACTACCACCTCTTACCGAATCCTCTACTGCTCCGAAGCAGCCGCCAGGATCGGCCATGCGGACGCGCTCCAGACGCTGGCGCTGTTTCTGACCACCGGCAGCCCCCAGGTCAGAAGCGACCTCCAAAACTCCACTCAAAAGCGTATCTCCACCAGCGTGCAAACCCTCACTGGCAGCCCGGCCTCGCTCACCCCGGCGGAAACCGGCCGCTGGGTGCTCGACCGGCTCACCTCCCTGAGCTGGGATGCCGGGCGGAAGCAGTTTCTCGCGCCTTGAGCGACATCAGCGCACAGGTGAGTGAAAGCATGGGCATGCTTCGCAGTTTCATGCACTCCACGCATTTCCACATTGGCAGGCACACGACTCCTGCCTAGATGGCAGACAGAAACACCCTCCTTTCATGCCAGAAGACGCGACCCGCCTTGCCTCAGAAAAACCACCCACCCGCTCCATAGGCTGGCAGCCGCCGAGCACGGAGGAACTGCAACAACTGCTGCCCCAATATGAGATCACCACCCTGCTGGGCCGTGGCGGCATGGGCGCGGTTTATAAAGGCACGCAGAAGAATCTCGAACGTGCCGTCGCCATCAAAATCCTCCCACCGGGCATGGATGACGAAGACAGCGGAGCCAACTTCACCGAGCGCTTCAAAAACGAGGCCCGGGCCATGGCGAAGCTCAATCATCCGGGCATTGTCGAAGTCTATGACTTTGGCGAGACCGCAAACGGGGTGCTCTACATCGTCATGGAGTTCATTGAGGGCACCGATGTGCAAAAAATGGTCTCCGAGCAGAAGCGGCTGCATTCCGAGCATGCGATGGCCATCACCGCGCATGTCTGCGATGCCCTGCAATACGCGCATGATCGCAACATCATCCACCGCGACATCAAACCGGCCAACATCATGGTCGGGTATAACGGCGTCGTAAAAGTGGCTGACTTCGGCCTCGCCAAAATGGACCGGGCCGGTGAGTCCGGCCTCACGCGCAGCGGCATGGCGATGGGCACGCTGCATTACATGGCCCCTGAGGCGCTCATGCTCGGCAGCAGTGTGGATCATCGCGCAGACATCTACGCGGTGGGAGTGATGCTCTACTACATGCTCACCGGCAGACTGCCGCAGGGCATGTTTGAACTGCCTTCGCTGCAAGTCCCCGGCCTCGACCCACGCTACGATGGCATCATCACCAAAGCGTTGCGGGATGACCGCGAATTGCGCTATCAAACCACCGCAGAACTGCGGCTGGATCTTGATGGCATTCTCACTCAGCCAGTGGTGAAGGTGAGCGCCGGGACTCATCAAGCGCCCCCCGCGCTAGAGACTCAAGCCCGCCCGCAGCGTCCCCCAGGCCAGCCTTATCGCCCGCCACAACAAGCGGTCATCGTGCGTACCGAAAAGAAAAGCTCGCCGCTGCTATGGGTTGCCATTGTGGTGATGGGCGGCTTGGCGCTCTGGCTTTGGCTGGACAGACAGTCTGCATCCATAAGTTCTCCAGCAACCGCTGAACCAGCCAAGAATGAGCCTTCTGCCATCAAAACGGCCCCCGCTGAATGGCGCTCTCTGCTCGAAGACAAGCCTGAACTTATTGAGCGACTGAAAATCACCGACTCGACCACACCCGATTGGAAACTCATGCAAAGGGGCTTCGCACCTGTTCTGGATGCCAAGAACGTCGCCCTCCGCCTGAAAGCTCGTAGTTACAAGACTCTACGGTTGGTGGCCCGTTGGAGTGAAACCGCGCATGAGGGTATCTTTGGGCACACAATCAGAATTGGCCCGGGCACGAGTGGCAGCCTCCAAATGTTTTGCGGCTGGATCAATCAAACCACCAAGGTGGACGGGGTGCTCCAGCCTGGGACATACAAGTCCACGCAGCAAAATCCACCCTTTGAAATTCCAGAGGGACAAGAATACGAACTGGAGTTAAGATCGTTAGAAAATCATCTGGTCGTGCTCGTTGACGGAAAAGTAAGGCTGGACCGCGTCATCGCATTGCCAGGCCATGTGATGGCGTTGCACCCGTTCGGACCTTTAGAGTTCAAAGAACTGGAATGGCGTCAATTGCCTCCTGAATCAGTGGCATCTGGCACTCAGGCTCAGATGCCGCCGGCGTCACAGAAACCACCACTCCCCAGCCCTACCGCCTCAAAACTCAAACCAGGTATCTGGCATGACCTCATCAAGGAAAACCTCATCTCCACAGCCGGCCTGATACGTGAAGCAGCCAATGATGGCTCCGGCAGAACGCTCTATCGTGCCGCCTCGCTTTTCGTCCTACAATCAACGCCGGTTTTTCGAGACTGCGTGGTGCGCGTGAAGTTTGGCGTATGCCAGTGGAAAATCGCCCCTTGGTTGAGAATGCGCCAAAATGCGAGAATGGACTATGTATCTTCCACATGCGTGGACAACGATGCTGTTTTGCGGCATCACCACCCTCCAATTTCGGCCTGGAACACCTTCGGCAAAAAAGACATGGGTTCCGCCTTGTTGGGCAGTCAGCCCTTTGTGCTCGAACTCAAGGCGGTTGGCGACCAATATACATTCAGTAAAGACGGTGAAATTCTCGTCGAGGGCAAATACTCGGGTTGTGACCAAGGAACAGTTGGCGTGCGTCTGGACCCCGGCACTGTCATCGAAAGTTTTGAGGTCATGCCGCTGACAGCGGGCACAACGCCGCCGCCCGTATCACCACCCTCCGCCACAACTACAAGCACAGCTTCGACGCCAGCACCAGCCGACACCCGGGCAATGGAGCTGCTGTTGGATGCGGACTTTGCGAAATCCAGCACCGGCTTTTCGTCCATGACCACACCCAACATCGACGCGGCATGGAAGGACGGGCATTATCAAATGAAGGCGCTTTCCAGCGCCGTCTGGGTGCCAGGACAATCCGCTATCCAACGGCTGGACCTGCAAGACTTGGTCTGTGAGATTGAGTTCAGAGTGCCGCAGGATGCCAAAGGGAGCTGGGGACTCGGGTTGGGAAACAAAACCATTCAAGAAGGTGACAGGTGGCAGGCGCTCAGGTTTGAAGCCTCTGGCCGAGCCATGATCCCATCCCCAAGCCAAGCGGCCAGCAACTGGTTCAAGACACCCGCGACACCCGCCGGAGGTGACTGGAACAAGGTGCGCTTTGAAGCCTTGAACTCGCGCTACCGGCTGTTCGTCAATGATCAATTCGTCACTGAAGTGCCGCAAGAGGGCCGCACACCGCCCTCAGCCATGTCGTTGTTTCTCAACACCCCGCAGCCTGGCTTTGAGGTGTGGTTCCGCCGCGTGCGGATCTGGCAACCGAAGAGTGATAGCACCGTCCAGACTGCCAGTAATTCAGGCAAGGCAGACCCAACCTCAATGCCGCTGCCCGCCACTCTCCCCACGAACGCGGTGATGACGCTACCCACCGGTCCCGTCACTTGGACGGACGCCAAGGGCCGCCGTATCACGGCGACGTTCAAAACCCTCGCCAGTGGGAACGTGCTGCTAGAAATTGCAGGCAAGGTGACGCCCGTGCCACTCAACACGCTTTCGGCGGAGAGCCAGAAGCTGGCGCGTGATTACCAGCAGCAGGCACCGCCAGCCACAGCCAGCACCACTGCCGCCACCTTCACCAACAGCCTTGGCATGAAGTTTGTCCCCGTTCCCGGCACTCCTGTGCTCTTCTGCATCCATGAGACCCGTTACGGCGATTTCGCCGCCTTTGCAGCGGAGGTGCGGTTGATCACAAACAGTTGGAAGAATCAGACTTACGGCGGCATTGAGATCAGCACGCGCAACGAGGAACATCCGGTGATTTATGTAACTCCCAAACAAGCGGTGCAGTTCTGTGCCTGGCTCAGCCTGAAGGAGGGCAAAAAATACCGGCTGCCCACCCAAGAGGAGTGGAGTCTCGCGGCCAGTGGCGGCATCAAAGCTGAGTTTCCCTGGGGCGCGGCCTGGCCACCGCCCGCGAATGCGGGCAACTACTCGGATGAAAGCTATCACAAGCTGCGCCCCACCGATCCATTCCTAGCTGGCTACGACGACGGTTTTGCCACCACCGCTCCCGTCATGAGCTTCAAGCCCAACACCATCGGGATTTACGACCTCGGCGGCAACGTCTGGGAAATGACCCACACAGGCGATCCCGCCGCCGCAGCGTTCACTGACGCCCCTCCCATGGTCGATCGCGGAGCCTCCTTTCTGCACGATGCGCAAAAAACACTGCGGTCTGCCAACGAGCAAACGAGTGGCAGTTCCACCGCCACTCCTGACAAGGGCTTCCGCATCGTTCTGGAAACCACGCCTTAAATCCAAACTCAACTTCTCCAGCACCCTGTTCCACTCCATGGATTCAACAACCTCTACCCCCCGCCTTGTATCCACAGCCCTGATTCTTTGCGGCCTGGGCATCTGTTTCTCACCGCCTGTCGCCCGTGCGCAGGTTTCTGCGCCAGTGCTCACTCTGCCAGAGATCACCGTCACGTCGATCCGGGGTAAATACGGAATTTGGAATGAAAACACCCAAGGAACAAAACCCGCCGCAGAACTGAATCCTCCACCCCCAGGGCAGCCATTACCTCCCACCAAGTTGCTTCCTGGTGCTGAGCTACGAACAATGTGGCACACGTACCGTGGCAGTGACGGCAAGGAAGTCGCGATACCATCTGGTGCGCCAGATGGCATTCAGCACGCGCTGGTCTCCCTGCCGGGCGTGGGCGGTTGTTTTATCATCGGAGGATCGATTACTCTATCTGGGAATACTCCTTCGGCGGATGCAGCCACCATGACGGCCTCCGGTCGCTTGTTTTTGAACATTGATGCGGCGAAAATGGCGGCGCATGGCGGCAAGGTGTTTTGCCTCCAGCAAGCCTTGCCGTCCGTCGGCACCACCGACCACCCGAATGTGACACTGAGCACCACCGGAGGACGCTTTTTCATCCAGCGCCAAGGCATGCAGCCGGACGGCGGCCAATACCTCTTTGTTTGCACCGTGGGTGTCCTTGAGGGCACCGCATCCGTTCAGGAACTCAGAAGCAAGCAGCAGATGAACGTCAAGGCGGGCAACGCCGTGATCATCAAGGTCACCGGCATCAACCCACCGCGTCCGCTGACCAAGGCGGAGCAGTCCTATGACATCGGCTGCAAGCTGGCCGTGCTCGGACGCGACGTGCCGGCAAGGCTCCCTGCCACGATGAAAACCAGCGCTCCCACCAGCCTGCCCGGTGCCCAGGTCAACAGCCTCGGCATGGTCTTTATGCCTGTGCCCGGCACCAAGGTGCGCATGTGTGTGCACGAAACCCGCTGGCAGGACTTCGCACCCTATGTGGCCGCAGTTCCGCCGCCAGCAAATGGAGGACTGAGGGGAACTGCCAACGGACTTTGGGGCTGGGATGATCACCCGGTGACTGCGAGTTGGGAAGAGGCTCAAGCCTTTTGCGTCTGGCTCAGCCAGAAGGAGGGCAAAAAGTATCGCCTTCCCACCGATGAGGAGTGGAGCCATGCCGTCGGCATCGGCAGCAAGGAAAAGCGCACCCCACAGACAACTCCGGAAGAACTCTCCAGCAAGGATCTCAAAGGCTACCCGTGGGGAGACGCCTGGCCGCCACCTCCAGGCAGCGCAAACATTGCTGACGCCAGCTATCATTTCGCAGCGGCAACCCTTGAAGATGATTTCGTCCTCGATTTCAACCCCAAGAGCTACGATGACGGTTTTGCGAAGACCTCCCCTGTGATGAGCTTCAAGCCAAACAAAATCGGCCTCTACGACCTGTCAGGAAACGTGGATGAATGGTGTGCGGATTGGTACGATAACCAACGTAACACTCGGGTGACGCGTGGTGGTTCCATTGGAGATTTTGGGAACCGGTACTACTCATCCACCCGCGTTCCACAGCCGCCCGAGGGGATGAGAGGCCGGAACACCGGCTTCCGCATCGTGTTGGAGCAGCCTTGATTGCCAGAACCTCATTCCTGATTTTCCATGCACCCACGCAAGATTACTTCCGCCCGCATTCTTCTCCTGCTCTGCCTCGGCCTGTGCCTTCAGCATGGCTTTGTCATCGCACAATCCCCCGCCCAGGTGCTTTCGCTGCCGGAGATCGTCGTGACCTCATTCCGGGGGCGCTTGAGCACGGGCAAGACCTTGAACGGAGGCACGACCATCAAGCATCAGCCACTGCCTCCAGGGCAGCCATTGAGCCTTCCTCCCGGTACCCGCCTGGACATCTTTGGAGACGATGGCAGCACTCACGCGCTCGTCGCCTTTCCAGGCATCGGCGGCTGCATGATCACACAAGGCAGTTCTCTGCGGATTCCTGAAACCACCGAGACAGACATGACCGTGACGTTTGACCGGCACATTTCGGGATTCCCCAACCTCATGCTGCTGAACATCAACGCGGCGGAGATGGCAAAACACGGCGGGGCTGTCTTTCGAACCAAGAACAAGTTCAGCGGCAACTCCTCTGGTGGCTCCCCCCATCCCAAAATGGTTCTCACCACCCAGGGCGGCCGCTTTTTCATCCTGGACGGGCAGTTTGCAAGACCTGACCTCGCCTGCACTGTCGGCGTCCTTGATGGCAGCGCCAGCGTGGAGGAGCTCACCAGCAAGCAGCAGGTCAGCCTGAAGGCCGACCAAGTAGTTTTGGTCACCCCGGCAGGCATTGGCACACCGCGCACCCCGACGAAGGCGGAGCTGTCCTATGACCTCGGCTGCAAGCTGGCCGTTCTGGGCCGCGAAGCCCCCGCCCGGCTCCCTGACACGATGAAAACCCTGGCTCCCACCAACCGCCCCGGCACCCGGGTCAACAGCCTCGGCATGGTCTTCATCCCTGTTCCTGGCACCAAGGTGCTGATGTGCGTCCATGAAACCCGCTGGCAGGATTTTGCCGCTTACGTTGCGTCCGTGCCACCTCTGCCGGATGGCAAGCCACATGGCCGGGCCAGTGGCCTCTGGGGCTGGGATGACCATCCTGTCACCACCAGTTGGGATGAGTCCCAGGCGTTCTGCGCCTGGCTCAGCCAGAAAGAAGGAAAAAAATACCGCCTGCCCACTGATGAGGAATGGAGTCGTGCTGCCGGCATCGCCGGAAGCGAGAAACGCGGTCCAGGAACCACGCCCGAAGACCTCGCCAAGACGGAGGTTGGCACCTTTCCCTGGGGCGAGGTCTGGCCGCCGCCTCCCAATGGCGGGAATATCGGAGATGTCAGCCTGCATGCCCTGAAAATGACCGAGGTGACAGACAAATACCTGGTCTCCTACGACGATGGATTCGCCACCACAGCCCCGGTCATGAGCTTCAAGCCAAGCAAGCTCGGCTTCTACGATCTTGCCGGTAACGTCTCCGAATGGTGTGCGGACTGGCACAATGGCTCGCGCACAGGCCGTCTCATTCGCGGCAGCAACTATCAGGAAGTGACCCGTTACAAATCCCACCCGTCTTACCGCGACAGTTCAACACCTGACAATGCTTTCGTTGCCGGTTTCCGCGTCGTGCTGGAACAGCCGTGAGCCTGACACGTCACCGTCTGATTTGAATCGCGCCTCTTTTGAACATGAAACGTCTCCCAATCTGCCTTACTGCCATCATCTCAGCCTTGGTGGCCACCAGCTTTTGCGACCCAATGCGTGCCCAGACGCCTGCACCCGTTCTGCAACTGCCGGAGATCGTCGTGACTTCTTTTCGTGGCTACCTGACCACGGGGAAAACCACAGAATCAAGAACTTCGGATGTTGTGGCACCACCACAGTCTGGCCAGCCTTGTCAGCCCCTGCATCTGCCCCCTGGAACTCGTCTGGATATCGGTTACGGCGACTCCAACCATGTCGTCATTTCACTTGCTGACGTGGGCGGCTGCATGGTCACCGGAGGCAGTGCCCTGCGTCTTCCGGAAGTCGCAGAAACTGGCATGACGTTGACCTTTGGCCGCAACGTCCCAGGCTCTCGCAACCTCGTGTTTTTAAACATCAACGCCGCTGAAGTCGCCAAACGCGCCGGCGCTGTTTTTCGCACGAATAACAAGTCGTTCAGCAATTCGAAAGCACGATTCCCGGATCCAAATCTTGTCTTCTCCACCCAAGGCGGACGTTTTTTCATTGTGGGCCATCAAAGCGGACAAGACGCTTGCTTTTCCTGCACTGTCGGCGCCCTTGATGGCACAGCCATCGTGGAGGAATTGAGCAGTCAACAGCAGGCAACGCTCAAGACCGGGCAGGTGGTGGTCATCACCCCAGCAGGCATTGGCACGCCACGAGCACCGACGAAGGCCGAGCTTTCCTATGACATTGGCTGCAAGCTGGCGGTCTTGGGGCGCGACGTCCCAGCCCGGCTTCCGCCGACGATGAAAACTGCTGCGCCGACTAATCACCCAGGGACCAAGGTCAACAGCCTCGGCATGGTCTTCGTGCCGGTGCCTGGCACCAAGGTGCTCATGTGCATTCATGAAACGCGCTGGCAGGATTTTGCGCCTTATCTGGCCTCCGTGCCACCACTGCCGGATGAAAACCAACGCGCTTCTGCTAGCGGTCTCTGGGGTTGGGACGACCACCCCGTTACCACCAGTTGGGATGAAGCCCAAGCCTATTGCGCCTGGCTCAGCCAGAAAGAGGGTAAAAAATATCGTCTGCCCACCGATGAGGAATGGAGCTGCGCAGCCGGCATCGCCGAAAGTGAAAATCGCGTGGCGGGAACCACCCCTGAAAAACTGTTGGAAGATTTCAACGCCGAGGTTCTGGAACTGCGCAGCAAATACAAAAGACTGACGGGATATATCTGGGGCGATGCATGGCCTCCGCCTCCCGGCAGCGGGAATTTCGGCGACGCCAGCTATCACGCCCTGCTTGCCTCAACACCGTACTACAAGGAGCTGGCTTCTTATGACGATGGATTCACACGCACCGCGCCGGTCATGAGCTTCAAGCGCAGCAAGCTGGGCATCTATGACCTGGACGGTAACGTCGCCGAATGGTGTGATGACTGGTTCAATAACTCCCGTCAGGGACGGGTCATCCGCGGAACGGACGGCTATTATGCTGACACCCCTTCGGAAATGCACCCATCTAACCGCAAGGACCTGCCACCTGACAACCTTCTGAATTATGTCGGCTTCCGCGTCGTGCTGGAGCAGCCGTGATGAGAGCAACCGTCCAAACCTCGCGTCCGGGAACTCAGTTGCGGCGCAACGGAGCTACTTCCCCAGCACCTGCTTCAGCACCGCAATGCACTTCTCATTCTGCGGCATGGTGCCGATGGAGATGCGGACCCATTCGGGGAGTTTGTAGGCGGCCATGGCGCGGACGATGACGCCCTGGTCCATCATGGCTTTGAAGACCGCGTTGCCATCGCCAACTTTGACGAGAACGAAATTCGCGTAGCTGGGGATGTATTCGAGGCCCATCTCGCCGAACTGCTGCTGCAAATAGGCGCGGCCTTCGTCGGTGATGCGCTTGGTCTTGTCCTGGTGCTCCTGATCGAGCAAACCCGCGAGCGCACCGGCCTGAGCGACTGAGTTGAGATTGAAAGGCTGCCGCGTGCGCTGGAGCACGTCGATGAGTTCCTTGTTGGCGATGCCGTAGCCGACGCGGGTGCCGGCGAGTCCTTGAATCTTCGAGAAGGTGCGCAGAACGACGACGTTGCGGCCTTCGCGGACGTATTTGAGCGTGTCAGGCGGATTGTCGAGGAACTCGTAGTAGGCCTCGTCAAACACGACGACGACGTGATCCGGCACCTTGGCCATGAAGCGGTCGATCTGCTCCTGCGTGACGAGCGTTCCCGTGGGATTGTTCGGATTGGCGATGAAGACCTCTTTTGTGTTTGGCGTGATCGCGGCGGCCATGGCGTCGAGGTCATGCACATAGCCGGGATCTGGCACCTCGATGGTGTCAGCGCCGAAAACCTTCGCCATGAGCTTGTACACAAGGAAGGCGTGCTCGGCGGTGATGATGTTATCCCCAGGCTTCAAGAACGCGTGGCCGATGAACTCGATCACCTCGTTGGAACCGCAGCCCATGATGATGTTGCCCATTTCGAGGTCAAACTTGTCTGCCAGCGCGTTGCGCAGCTTCCATGACGCGCCGTCTGGATAAATGTGAACTTCCTCGACGGCCTGCTTCATCGCCACGATGGCCTTCGGCGAGGGGCCGAGCGGATTTTCGTTCGACGCCAGCTTGATGATGTCCTCCGGCTTCAATCCACGCTCACGCGCCACATCCTCGATGGGCTTGCCGGGTTCGTAGGCGACGAGGTCTTTGAGCTGCGGGTTGGCGTGGTTCCAGATGGACATGGTGCGTGGTTGGGAGGAACGTTTCTTGGACTGGGTTGGACTGGAAGGCAAGCGCGTGTAAAACAGCCGGCTCATTTCGTTTATCTCTCATGCCCGCCACCCTCCCAGACACCGCCGAACTGCTCCAGTCCTTCGGCACGGCGCTTGGACTGGGCCTGCTGGTCGGCTTGCAGCGGGAATGGGTGCAGAACCGTGTCGCGGGCATCCGCACCTTTGCCCTGCTTTCGCTGTTTGGCGCTTTGTGCGGCCTGCTGGGCCTCGTTTACGGCGGCTGGGTCATCGCGGCGGCCCTGGTCGCGTTTGTCAGCATCGTCATCATCGGTCATCTGGCCGAGATGAAGAACAAAGAGCCGGATTCCGGCCTCACAACGGAAATGGCCATGCTGGTCATGTTCGCCACCGGCATCATCACCATTCATGGGCATCGGCTGATCGCCGTCGTCATCGCCGGGAGCGTGATGGTGCTGCTCCAGAGCAAAAAGCCGCTCCACGATATGGTCCGCCGCATTGGCGAGGATGATCTGCGCGAAATCGCCCGCCTCGTGCTTGTGGGCCTGGTGATTCTGCCCGCGCTGCCCAACCGTGAGATGGGTTACCTTGATGTTTTGAATCCCTTCGCCATCTGGCTCATGGTCGTGCTCATCGTCGGCATCAGCCTTGCCGCGTATCTCGCGGGCAAGTTCCTCGGTGGCACGAAGGGAACCGCGCTAACCGGCATCCTGGGCGGTTTGATTTCCAGCACCGCCACCACGGCCAGCCTGGCACGGCGCAGCCGGGATCACGGTGCCTGCGGTATCAGCCTCGCGGCCATCACCTTGATCGCCTCTGCCATTGTGTTTGTGCGGGTGATCGCCGAAGTCGCCATCGCCGCGCCAGCCCATCTTCAAAAGATGCTGCCACCGCTGCTGGCGATGATGTTTTGGTTCGGCCTCGTCGCCGCCATCGCCCATCGCATCTCAGAAAAGTCAGGCAAGCATGTGGCTGATGAGTCCCCGCCCTCGGAACTGAAGAGCGCGGTGATCTTCGGCCTGCTCTACGCCGTCGTGCTGCTCGTCGTCGCCGCCGCGCGTGAGCACTTTGGCGATTCCGGCCTTTACATCGCCGCCGCCATCTCCGGCCTCACGGACATGGACGCCATCACGCTTTCCACTTCGCGCCTCGTCAGCACCGCCAATCTCGACACCACCACCGCGTGGCGCATGATCATCGTCGGTGGCATGGCAAACATGCTATTCAAAGCCGGCCTCGTGCTCGTTCTGGGTGCTCGCGCCTTCATCAAGCCCGTTCTGCTGGGCATGGGTGTCGCGCTGCTGGGCGGTGTGGCGATCCTGGTTTTGTGGCCGACTTGAAATCCAGCCGCAGTTCCTGAATCACGCCGCCACCACCAGTTCCTCGCGTTGTTTCCAGCGCTGCTCGTGGGTGAGGAGCTGGCGGAAGAAGTCGTCTTCTTTTTTGGGAGTGACGGCGGGATCGAGCGGCATGGTGAGCTTGAGTTCCAGGCCGCGAGGCTCCAGGTGCCGTGCCTCGGCGGTGCCACCGTGCAAGTGCATCGTGACGTAGCAGGCCATCATGTTCACGCCGAAGTCGTCCGGCTTGCGGCTGCGGGTGTAAAAGGGATCGAAGAGGTTGGCGGGCTTGTCCTTGCCCTCCCAGACACCGCTGTCACGCACATACATGACCACCTGCGGCAGGCCGGTGGCGCCGGGCCTGACCTTGGCGCTGATTTGAATGGTGTCTCCCTGGCTGAGATGGGTGATTTCCTCCATGAAGATCAGGCGCCACATCTGGCGGAAGCGGCTGTTGTCCACCTTCAGCGCCGGCAGGTTGGGATCGACCTCCACATCGACGTTGAGGTTCTTCGCCTGCAACGACGAGGAAAACATGTTGATCATCTCCTCCAGCACCTCGTTGAGCGTGCATTCATCCTTCCGCTCAAGCTGCCGGGCATGCGAGCCCTCGGCCAGACGCGAAAGCAAGAGCTGGATGCGCTCGATCTGCGACTGCGCCTGATGCTGCACGTCGAGCCAGAAGGACGGGTCACGCGGATGCGCCCCGCCGATCTCCTCCATGAGCTTCATCGGCGCGAGGTCGATGAACGCGCGCACCACCGTCAGCGCGTTGCGCAGATGATGGTTCAAGCCTTCCGCCAGAATGCCGAGGCCGGAAATTTTGTCTGAGGACAGCATGTGGCGCACGGTGTCCGCCTTCTCCGCCAGCAGGCGCTCGCGCTCGATGAGAGCATGGTAATAATCCAGCGCGTGCTTGATCACCACGCCCAGCTCGTCCGGATCCCAGGGCTTGTGCAGGTAGCGGAAGCAACGGCCGGAGTTCACCGCATCGACCGCCGCCTGGTAGTCGGTGTAGGCCGTGACCAGAATGCGCACGAGGTTCGGATTGAGCTTCTTCGCATGGTCCATCAGCTCCACGCCGCTGGGGCCGGGCATGCGCTGGTCGGTGAGCAGCAGCCCGATCACCGGGCCGTAATTTTGCAGAATGCGGTAGCCGTCTATCGCGTTGCTCGCGACGTGAATGGTGTACTCGTCCCCGAAGATCTCCTTGAAGTAATGCAACGCCTTCTCCTCGTCATCGACGTAGAGGATGTGATAAGGCGACAGCTTGGGGACGGACATGAAATCAGGTGTTGGTGGGTTTTTGCAGGCTGAGCGTGAACTGCGTGTGGCTGCCCGTCTCGGTGTCGATCTTCACCTCGCCACCCATCTGCTGGATCAAACGGAAGCAGATGCTCAGGCCGAGGCCCATGCCCTGTCCCACCTCTTTCGTGGTGAAGAACGGATCGAATATCTTGGAGAGATTCTCCTTGGGAATGCCGGTGCCGTTGTCCCGCACGATCAGATCGACACTGCTCGTGGTCTCGACCGCCTTGACCAGGATCATGGGCTCGGGGCGGCCCGCCAGCGCGTCCAGGCTGTTCTGCACGAGGTTGAGGAAGATTTGAATCAGGTAGTTCTCGTCGGCCTGAGCAATGATTCCCGGCGGGATTTCATCCACCAGCGTCACACCGCGATCACTGATCTCCTTCGCCAGCAGCCGCAGCGCCTTGCGGCTTGTTTCATGCAGGTCAATCGGCCGCGTGCCACGGTTTTCAGGATGCGCGAAGGTGCGCAGGTCGGAGACAATCGCCGACACGCGGTCAATCCCCTCGCCAATGTCCGCCGCGATGCGGTTCACCGATTCCGCGACCTCGGGCGGCATCAGTTTGCCCTTCTTTTTCAGCAGGTAGATCGCTGACTTCACATAGTTCAGCGGATTGTTGATCTCATGCACGATCCCGGCCCCGAGACGGCCGATGGAGGCCAGCTTCTCGCTCTGCGCGAGCTGCGCCTCCGTTTCTCGCAGGCGCTGCAGCGTGGCGGTCAGCTCCTCGTTGCGCGCGGACAGCTCCTCGCGCTGATCCTCCACCTTGCAGCGGTTTTCAAACTCCCTCACACGGATCGCGTGATGCTGGCGGCTGCCGGCATACAGCACCACGCAGTTCAGCAGGATGAAGCCCGTGTTGTTCACGAAGATGCCCAGCGCGCGCGGATCAGCCGTGACGCGCAGGTTCGGCAGAGTGGCGGCAAAATAGGCCAGCACCACGAGGCCGAGCGTGATGCCGATCTCCCGGAAGGTCCAGTGGAACACAAACGCAGTCGCCACGATGCAAAGCGTCAGCCCGGCGTAGTAGCCGGAGCCGGGATCGCCGCTCAGATAGATCATGAAACAGATCATCAGCGCAGGCAGCAGCGGCAGGATGACCGGGTAGGCGCGGCAGTATTTTCGCCCCAGAGAGCCGTTCAGCGCCAGCAGCAGCGGAATACAACTGGCCGCGCAGGCCAGCCGCAATACCAAAAACTCCCAGTAGCGCTCAGGATAGGCCATCCAGTCCAGGAAAGTACACAGCGGCACCAGGATCATCACAAACCACGCGCCCATCCGTGCATTGCGCAGATTCAGCGCCTCCTGCTCCTGCTCAAAACGCCCGGAACGCGGCAAAACGCCGCCCGGATCGCTGCCCAGGGAGCGTTCCGAACTGGGTGGGGCCAGCGAATGGCTGACCGGTGCCAGAGTAGCGAATGACATAATTATCATAACTTTAATAATAAACACCCCTGCAAAGCAAGGTCTATCCGGGGTTATTTTACATTTTCCTGACAGCTCTCCGCCCATCGTTTTCGCGCCAGAACACACACCGGCTTGGCAAAACCGGCACTCTTGCCATGATGACCCCGCCCATGCGCTTCCTGATCGCCATCGACAAATTCAAAGGCTCCATCCCCGCCACGGTGGCCGCCCAGGCCATCGCATCGGCCCTCAGGCAGTCGATTCCAGGGGCAGAATGCGACCTCTGCCCCATCGCCGACGGCGGCGAAGGCACCGCCGAGGCCGTCATCGCCGCCTTGAAGGGTGAATGGTGCGAAACCGCCACCTTTGACGCTCAAAATCGCCCCGTAACCGCCCGCTACGGTCTCATCCGGGATGGTGCCCAGTTCGAAGCCATCATGGAAATGAGCGCCGCCTCCGGCCTGGCCATGGTCAGCGATCTCCCTCTCGATCCCGCCTTCGCCAGCACTCTCGGCACAGGGTTGATGCTCCAGGACGCCATCGAACGCGGCGTCAGCCGCATCGTCATCGGCATCGGCGGCAGCGCCACCAACGATGCCGGCATCGGCATGGCCGCCGCGCTCGGTTTCCGCTTCCTGGATGCCGATGGTGAGCCACTCACACCCATCATCCAGCACATGCACAAGCTGGCAAAGATCGAGCGCGGCGAACAGCGCATGCCCGAAATCCTCGTCGCCTGCGACGTGAACAATCCCCTGCTCGGCCCGCACGGCTGCACCCGCGTTTATGGCCTACAAAAAGGCGTGCAGGACTTCGATTTCTTCGAATCCCGCCTCCAGCGCCTCGCCGACATCGTGCTGCGCGATCTCGGCGTCGATCACCGCGATGTCCCCGGCGCTGGAGCCGCTGGCGGCCTAGGATTTGGCCTCATGAGCTTCTGCGGGGCCAAACTCACCAGCGGCTTCGATCTCATCGCCGATCTCGTCCATCTGCGTGCTCGCATCGCCGTCGCCGACCTCGTCATCACGGGCGAAGGTCGTCTCGACGCCCAAACCCTCCACGGCAAAGGCCCCATGGGTGTCGGCGACCTCGCCCGAGAACTCGGCAAGCCCGTCGCCGCCTTCGCCGGAGCCATTGAGGCCGAAGACCAGCTCCGCACCCGCTTCGACCTCCTCTGCGCCATCAAACCGAAAGACATGCCCCTCGCCGAAGCCATGCAACGCGGCCCCGAACTCCTCGTAACCGCCGTCTTATCGCAGTCCCGCGCCCTCCTTGACCTCTTGACTCCTTGACCACGCTTGACCGCCGTGCTCAATCACCATCCAGTAATCTAGCAACCACCATCAAGCATCCAGAATGAACGCAGTCCTCCTCTTCGCCGGTCAAGGCGCCCAAAAAGTCGGCATGGGCAAAGATCTTGCCGAAGCTTACCCGACCGTCCGCGCCCTCTTTGACCAGGCCGACGCCGCCCTCGGCCACACGCTCACCAACGTCATGTTTGAGGGGCCGATGGAGGAACTGACCCGCACCAGTCACTGCCAGCCCGCGCTCTATGCCCACGGCCTCGCCATCCTGGAAGTGCTCAAGGAAAAAGTCCCGTCGCTCAACATCACCGCCACAGCCGGCCTCTCCCTCGGCGAATTCACCGCCCACGCCGCCGCAGGCACCTTCGACTTCGCCACCGGCCTCTACCTCGTCTTTCAACGTGGCAGTTTCATGGAGGAAGCATGCCAGAACACCCAAGGCGCGATGCTCGCCCTGCTCGGCGGTGAGGAATCCGCCATTCGCGAACTCGCCGCCGAATGCGATGTCGATGTCGCGAACTTGAATGCCCCCGGCCAGATCGTCCTCTCCGGCAGCGCCGAAGGCATCGCAGACGCAGCGGCCAAATCAAAAGACAAAGGCATCAAACGCGCCATCCCCCTTCCCGTCGCTGGCGCCTATCACAGTCGCTTGATGAAATCCGCGCAGGACAAGCTCGCCCTCGCTCTCGCCGCCGCGCCGATCCAAAGCCCGCGCGTCCCCGTCATCTGCAACTTCGAGGCCCGTCCCGTTGCCACGCCCGAGGAAATCCGCGCCACCCTCACCAGCCAGGTCACCGGCAGCGTCCGCTGGGTGGAAAGTATGCAGCACCTCATCGCCGCAGGACACACGCTCTTCATCGAACTCGGCCCCGACGCCACGCTCGCCGGCCTCATGGGCAAGATCGACAAATCCGTGAAGGTCATCAGCATCAAGGATGCGGCGACGCTTGATGCCGCAGTTGTGGCGCTAACAGTAAGCTAAATTTTTCTCCACTTACTGCCATGACGGTGATCAAAGCGATAGGGCCAATCTTAATGGTCATCGCTTTGTTGGCTCCCATCATCACCGGCTATCGCAAAGAAAGGCTTGGCACATCCATCAAGATTGGCTGGGGAACGCTCGTGTTCGCGTCTTTCCTCCACGACGGTATCATCCCTGAGCTGACAGGCCTTTTTTGCGGACGTGAAGCCGCGCTGGAAGTCACCCCAAATACTCCCTCCACCGTTGGCATGATGATGGTCGGCTGGCTTTACCCACTCATCCTTCATTTCGTCGGCTGCATTTTGTGCGCATTCGTTGATGCGTTGCGTGGTTTACTATCAAAAGCACGCCATCATTAATCCAACTCTCCATCACTCCATGCGATTCATCATCACCTTTGCCCTGCTGCTCACCCGCATCGCCACCGCGCTCGAACTACCCGCCACCGACGGCAAGACCTATGATCCTGCCGCTGCTGGCGACAAGAAAGCCGTCGCGCTCTTCTTCGTCTCGCCGTTCTGCTCCACCACGAAGTCCTTCATGAAGGAGATCAACCAGATCGCCGCCGATTACAGCGACCGCGTGGTCGTTTACCTTGTGCATTCCGATCCCGAGATCACCCCCGAGGTCGCTCTGGAGCACGCCATCCTCAGCGAGGTCAAAGCCACCGTGCTGCTCGACAAAGCACAGACCTTCGCGAAACAACAGAAGGCCAAAATCACCCCCGAGGCCATCGTCCTCTCGCCCAAAGCCGAGACGCTCTACCAAGGCCGCATCAACGACCTCTACCTCGGCCCCACCAAACGCCAGCGCGCTGCCACCACGAAAGATCTGCGCGACGCGCTCGACGCTATCCTCTCCAGCAAGCCCGTGCCCACACCTCAACACGAAGCGCAGGGCTGCAAAATCAGCGGCCGGAATTAGTCCAGGAGATCAATGGCACTGAAAACCATCCCTCCCGGATAAGGCGCTCAACCAACTCGACGGCGAGTTTGACCGAGCAAGGCATCATGACTGGCGGAGGCCTCCAAACTCACGCCTTGCCCCAGCGCTTGAGCAGCGTGGTGGCCATGTCGGCGGGAGAATCGGAAACAGCGATGCCGCATTCGGCAAGGATAAGCTTCTTGGCCGCAGCGGTATCGTCTGCGCCACCGATGATAGCACCAGCGTGGCCCATGCGGCGTCCAGGAGGCGCGGTGGCTCCGGCGATGAAGGCGGCGATGGGCTTTTTGCAGTGGTCCTTGGCCCAGAGACCGGCCTCGACCTCGGCGTTGCCGCCGATTTCGCCGATCATGATGATGGCCTCGGTTTCCGGGTCATCGTTAAACATTTTGAGCACATCAAGGTGGTTGGTGCCGTTCACGGGATCTCCACCGATGCCGACGCAGGTGCTCTGGCCGTAACCACGAGTCGTGAGCTGCCAGACGGCCTCATAAGTGAGCGTGCCAGAACGGCTGACGACGCCGACATTGCCGCGCTTGTGGATGTAACCAGGAGCGATGCCGATACGGCAGCCACCGTGGGATTTGTCGCCGAGGCCAGGAGTGACGAGACCGGGGCAGTTCGGGCCGATGAGGCGGGTTTTGCTGCCTTTCATGGCGGCTTTGACACGAATCATGTCATTGACCGGAATGCCTTCAGTGATGGCGACCACGAGATCGAGTCCGGCATCAACACCTTCGAGGATGGCATCAGCGGCAAAGGGCGGCGGGACGAAAATGACGCTCACGGTGGCACCGGTTTCACGCGCGGCCTCGGCGACGGTGTCAAACACTGGCACTTTCTTGCCGCTGTGCTCAAAAACCTGACCGCCCTTGCCCGGAGTCACGCCGGCGACGAGCTGGGTGCCATAGTCGATGGAAGCCTTCGCGTGGCGAGAACCGAAATCGCCGGTGATGCCTTGAACGAGGATGCGGGTGTCAGTTTCAACGAGAATGGCCATCGGAGTGATTCAGTGGGTGTTTAAGGGGGCGGAAAAGCCGCGCATCATAGAAGCCCGTCCCGCCACGTCAAGGAAGCGGCGGAACATTCTCCAAAAGCCGCCACAGCTTCGGCAAAAAAACGATCAAACCGACGCTGAAGGCCGCAAGAGCAGCCAGCAGCACGCCTGCCGCCGCCGCATCCTTCACGCGGCGGATCGGCTCCTCACGTTCTTTGCTGACGCGGTCCGCCAGCACCTCAATGGCGGTGTTCAGCAGCTCAGACGCCCACACAAGGCCAGTAGAGAGCGCCACAACACACCACTCCCAAGGCGCGATCTTCAGCCAGAATCCGAACATCAAGACCGCAAAGGTCGCAACGGCATGCACCTGGAGATTGCGCTGGGTTTTCAGCGCCCAGCCGAGACCTGCGAGCGCAGGCCCAAAACTGCGGATGACCGAACAGATCCAGTGCAACATGCCGTGAACTTACTGGCTGCCGATGGGTTTTTCCACCGGTGCCGGAGACTCAGGCGGAGCAAGCTTCGTCATAATCGCCTTAAATTGAGTCAGCCAGCCGGCCGCATCTGGATGATTTGGATTGGCCTGGATGACCTTGAGCATGTCGGCAAGGGCGTTGAGCGCGTTGATGTTGCTGGCGAGCAGGTGGTTGTATTTCTCCCAAAGCAGCCGGGGCTGGAGTTCCTTGTAGCGCAGGGCGAACTCCGTCTCGCTCATGCTGGCTTTGTGCAGCGCCATCTCGGCATTGATGCGCGAATCCCACTGGGCGGGAAGCTCGGTTGGTTTTTCAGCCAGAAAATAAGGAAAAATGACCGAGTTGTAGATGCCGCCGATGTTCAATGGCGAGTACTCCCACTCACGACGTGTGAGGTGGTCATCCAGCAAGTAAGCCTTGCCAAATTCAGTCCCCTTCACCGACTGACGCAGCGTCGCCGCCAGTGGCGAGGCACCGCCCAGTGCCGGGCCACCACCTCCTCCCTGACCGCCGCCGCCCCCTCGGCGTCCCTGTCCCCCACCTTTGGGGTCCGCGTCTTTTTGCTCCACCGCTCCTGAGGCGGTGTGCTTCATCGTGGCCTGCACCTCTGTGATGGCCTTCGCCATGAATGCCTGCAGCGCGGTCACCAGCGTGCCCATGTCCTTCTGCTCTTTGACATTCTGGGCCTGGATGGTCAGCACGAGGTACTCGAGCTGAAGCAGCAGTCCTTTGGTGAAATTTTCATCTTTCAGCCGGGCTTCATTGCGCTCCCGCCACTCCATGAAATCCGTCTGCTTGAGATCCCTGCGGTCGAAATTCTCCAGCTTGTAGCATTCCAGATAGAGAGAGACCGCATCGCTCTCGCTGCCCATCGCGGAGCGGAACTTCGTCAGAGCCGCGCTCAGGATGCCGCCACGGCCCTGGCCGATCTCAGTCTCCACTTTCTCCAGTTCCTTCAAGATGTGCCCTATCTGTGCCGGTGTGAGACTGACCTCTGGAACCACCAGTTCATCCGCCGTGACTGGCTGCCGTGGACGTGGGCGGGGTTCTTCTTGGGCGGCGGCGCTGCCGGCCAGCAAGGCAAGCAGCAAAGACAGGATGGATTGGGGCTTCATGGTTGTGGGTAAAAATTAAACACGCAAAAACGAAAACAGGCGCAAAAAATGTCCGTGTGTTGAACAAATCCACGTTTCAACGTTCTTCGGCGGCTGAAACTTGGACTTGGCTGAAAACCGAGCACCCGCTATGTGTTCCCTACCCCTATGATTCGCCACCTCATCCTCCTCATCGCCCTTTCCTTGTCGTCCGTTTGCGCGCTCGCGGCTGACAAACCTGTTACCTACGTCGCCGACATGACCGGCATGGTCTGCGCTGGCTGCAAGGACCACGTCACCGCATCCTTCACCAAGCTGGAAGGCGTCTCCAAAGTCGAGATCGCCGCAGGTGATAAACCGGGCACGCAAAAAGTCACTGTCACGTCCACCGCACCTGCCCTCACCAAGGAACAGGCCGTCGCAGCGCTGGGTGCCTCCGCCAGCACTTACATCGTGCATGGTTGGAAGAAATCCGAGTGAGGGTAAAATCAGCTTGCCTGAGAGTCGGACTGCGCCACACTTCGCGCTCGCTTCATCCCCCCCTTGAAGTTGAACAATGGACAGGTGTCAGAGTGGTCTATCGAGCACGCCTGGAAAGCGTGTGTACCTTAATCGGTACCGAGGGTTCGAATCCCTCCCTGTCCGCCATTCGATTGATGGTTTGCCGTGTCTTTCTCACGGCTTCGGTGCCACGAGGACATCCGCATCGGTTTGAAACGGCTGGCCGTCCGCGCCTCTGCCCACGGTGCTGATGCGGTGCGTGCCGGGTGGCAATGAGACGGGAATCACCGGGCCGTCAGCAGGTGTGCCGTCGGGTTTGGTCTGTAGCTGTCCGTTGACCTTCCAGCCATTGATCGGCGGGGCGTTCACCACGGCGCCGGCGTTGTCACGGACGACGACGTTGAGCAGCACCTCGACGTTGCCATTGCCCAAAACGGACGAAAGGCTCGTGGAGACGACGCTCAAAGAGGAAATGCCAGCCGGTGGTGGACCTTGGCTGGTCATCGGCGTGCTGACTGAGCCGGGCGCTGCCGCAGGCACCGTGTTGGCGGTCCCCGAGCCATTGATCGAGTCATTGTCGATCACCACTCCTGGCGCGGCCCCCACGATTTTGCCGTCAGCACCCGCCACACCGGTCACGGTACCGAAACTGTCGCGCAGCACTGTTCCAGGAGCGCTGGTGGTGATCTTGCCCTCTCTGTCGAGCACAGAACCAGGCAGGGCGGGAACGACTTTCCCATCCGCGTCACACACGCCAGTGATCACGCCTTTGCTGTCGCGGATGAGCGTGCCGGGCGGGCCGCTCTTGAGCGTTCCCTTCGCATCCTCAATGATGCGTCCGAGTCTCGTGGGTATCACGTTGCCGTCTTTGTCACAAACACCGGTGCAGGCGCCGCTGCTGCCGCGAATGACCGTTCCCGGCGCATGCGAGGATACCCTTCCGTCTTTGTTCACCACCGTGCCGGGGTTTGCGAGGGCGAGCTTGCCGTCTCTGCCGACCACGCCAGTGACAACGCCGCTGCTGTTGCGCACGATGGTGCCAGGAGCCGCCGAGATGGGCTTGATGGCTGTGGCGCTGCTCGTGGTGGTCGTTTTCGATGTCGCGGGTGTTGTCGGAGCCGGTGCTTTCGGCATCTCGGTCGATTTCTTCGCCAAATCGGTGCTCGTGATGCTCTTGGGGTCCGTGGACTTCTTCGGATCGGTGGATTTGGAGCTGTCCGACTTGGCGTCCGCGGTCATGCTCTTTTTCGGATCACTGGAAATCGTGCTTGGCGGAGTTGTGGCGGTGGGTTTGGCCGGTTCAGTGACCGCAGGCATCACTGGAGCAGTAGAAGCCGTTGGAGCGTTGTTGGCGGCAGCGGCTTTCGCGGCGGCTGCCGCATTGAAGGCGGCAATGCGTTCCTGTTCCGCTTTCAAGCGATCTTCCTCGGCCTGTTTCGCAGCCAAGGCGGCGGCTTCAGCGGCAAGACGCTTTTTCTCCTGCTCCTGCTGATAATACCAGCCGCCAGCACCTAACGCGGCGAGAAGCAGCAGCACAGGAACAAGCTTGGAAGACTTTTTCTTTACTGGAACAGCAGCTTCAGACTCGCCCGCAGGAGTGTGCATGAGATCGACGGCGGCTCCAGGGGCCAAAGCGCTGCCTTCCTCTCGTTCGATGCCCCAGAGCACGATCAGCTTCGCAGAAGGGCCTTTGCCGACGAGGCGGTACAAGTCACGATCCTTCTGCGGATCAGGCAGGCGGAAATTTTCGATCATCTGGCGCTTCGTGCGGTCGCAGTGCGGGTCTTCGGCTTTGCGTTTGAGCTCGTCCACAGCGGCACGCAGCGCGTTGAGTTCCTTCGCGGGAATCTCGCTCATGCTGCTGATTGCCACGCTCGTGCTGGCCTGCTCGGTGCCGCCACTGCGGTATTCAAAGAGCACGCTGTCCTCGTCCTCAATGGCGCGTGGCAAAAAGCCCGCCAGCGCTCCGGAGCGCACGGTGAGCTGAAACTCATGGCTCCAAAAATTCCCGCCACCATGCCAGGTGCGGATGGGGGAGAGTCGGCCGAGCTTGAGGCGAAGTCCTTTGTTGGGTTCGAGGGAGAGGGACATGGCGTGCGGAGGTGAGGTGTTAGAAAGTGGTCCGCACAGTCCTCTGTGCGGTCGTGGGTAGTCTCCTGGTTACCTTTGCGGCTCGATGTTCGTGGTAGGAGGGGCTGTTTGGGAAATACGAAGCTCTACCAGATAGCGGAGCGCCGCACAGGGGACTGTGCGGACCACTTTAAAAGAGCTTGGGCATTTCTTCGTCATTCTGGTTTCGTCATTGTCACTCCGGCCAGGTGATTTCGAAGCGGCCGGCATCGACCCAGAAGTCGTCGCCTTCGAGGGTGCAGAGCTGGAGTTCGACATCATCTTTCGTCACGGTGTGCTCACCAGCGGTGCCTTTCACGGCGGCGATGGCCAGGCTTTCCATGTCTCCAGGCTGCGTGGGCGGCACGCGCCTCAGTGTGACTTGCAGCGTGGCGTTGTGCGCGGCACCGACGAAGCGTTCGCGGTCCGTCCAGCGGAAGCGATAGACTTGCTCCGGCTTGGTGGCAGAAGGCAGCACTTTGCGGCCGATGCAGGTGCCGATGAGGATGGGATGCGTGGCCTCGTTCTGCTTTGGCTCCAGATACGGCCGGCTGAACTGGTTCGGCTGATTGCGAGTGGGCATCGCGCCCCAGTAGCAGCGTGGCGACTCCTGATTGCTGACGATGCGGATGTTCCAGCCGGAGATGCGTCCGTTGTGAATGGCCTGATACAGCGTGGCACCGACGGCGGTGACGCTTTTGGCATCGTGGATGGTGTTGTCAGCGCTCATCGGGTACCAATCGCCCGCCGGGAAGGACTTCGCCTGGATGATGCGCTGCGGCAGGATGGGCAGCAGATGCTCAAGGAGCTGTTTCACTTTGGGCAGCTCTGAAGGCTTGCCGCTCAGCGTGACGAGATCGACCTCGTAAGCCGTGACATACTTCGCTAGGGAAACGATGATCGGCGTGAGCACACGCTCGACGCAGGCTTCGAGATCAGACGGCAGATAGGCGATGGGATCGTTGTCGCCGATCAAATCCTCGCGCAGTGGCGAATCGCGACCGATGAGATTGAGATCGGCGAGCGCGGTGGCATCCACCATGCGGCCCTCGGAGCCCATGATTTCAGCGGCGGCCCAGGCGGAGCCGGTTTCAGGATTGCCGTATTCGTTGCGGGCCAGATCTTTGAGCCACTGCCTCACGATGGGCATGAGCACGAGCTTCACGATGCGGCCCCACTTTGCGCGAGAAGCAGCGGTGGGGTGCGCGCCGGAGAACAGATTCTCAAACCACGCCATCTTCTGCGGATCATGACGGAACTTCGCGCCAATGGAGGGCAGCAGCACGTTTTCGATGATCTCCTTCGCCAGCGCATCACCGGCGACGGAGCTGCAATCCCGGAACAGCAGTTTCGCCTCCAAATTGACTCCGCCGCCTTCAAGCGAGTCACCGTATTCGAGGATGGAAACGTCCGTGGTGCCACCGCCGATATCGACGGTCATCAAACGCACGCGTGCGTTCGTGCCGCGTCCGCGCCCGACGAGTTCGATCCAGTTCTCGCCGATGTTGTACAGGCGACGAATCTCCGAAAATACGAAAGGAAGCTGGCTGGCGACGGCTTCATCGAGATGCATGAGCAACGCAGGACGATCCCCGCCTTCATGGATGGGCCGTTTGTCCCGCAGATGGCCGAGCGTGAAGATGTTCAGCGCCTTCTCCCACTTGCGGCGATAGTTCGCGGTCTCCTCGCGGCTCCAGCCGGAGGGGAAGGTGACGACGATGTTGCGCAGACGGCGCGGGATGAACTCATGGTTGCCCTTTCGCCACTCGGACGAGGTGATCTGGCGATACGCCAGCTCCATGATGCCGAGCGCGGCCCAGGTCATCGCGTCCGAACGCGGATACGACGGCGTCTGCGGGGATGCAGACGGGCGGTGCGAAGGATCGGCGGCCTCGTTCGGCGGCTCGTGCATGTCCCAGTCGCGGCCATCGCCGGGCAGGAAGCGCAGCATGGCTCCGGCCAGCTTCGGCAGCTCCACACGGCTTTGCGAATTCGGATTCCAGGGATTGAGCACCATCGTCCACCATTGCAAGGCGTCGCGACCCACGGCGTCCGTGTCCCAGGCGTAACGCTTCGGCGAGCTGAGCGAATAATTGCCACCGACATCAAGCTGAAGATTGCCGAGGTCTTCACGAGCGCTGTCGCCCATGAGCACAGGAGACAGCTCCACAAACATCTGCGGCACGCGGGTGGTGACGTAGTGCGTCGTTTGTGTCGTCGGACTCTTTAAAAGGCCGCCGCCGACCTGCTGATCCTCACTGTCATGTTCCTCCATCGGCCGGAAGCGTGATGAAGGCGGCTCCAAATTGGAAAACACCGGCTCGTGCAGCACGAACCACGAATCAACGATGGCGGCGGTGTCATCGCCCTTGTTCGGACCGGTGAAGGGTTCGTAATCGAAGCCTTGCTTGATGAAACGGATCGGGCGGCACACGGAAGCCAGTTTGCCACCCTGCGCGTCCATGTTTTCGAGCGCGAGCACGACGGAACGCGTGTTGCCGAAGTCGATGACGAGATCCACGTCGATCGACTCACCGGCGGGACGCTTCCAAATGATCTCAAACTGCGCCGCCTCGACGAGTTCGCCGGGATTTTTCGGCGATGGTACCTTCAAGGTGATGATCTTCGCCTCGCCGGGCAGCTTGCTGATGTCACTGGCGGCGTAGGGCGTGGCGTTCGAGGCGGCGGGCTGTGGTTCGCAGGGCTGGCGCGGCTCGAAGATGCTGCCACGGCGCACGGTGCCCACATTGCTCTCCACCGCGACCCACAGGCCTGGCTGGCCGTCCTTCGTGGCAAAGCGGGCGCGAATCCACGGATGGTTCACCTCACGCCAGGGCTGGCGGCCCGTCTGGCAGAGCTGCTTGAACTGCGGATACTTCTGCAGCGCCTCGGAAAGCAGCGGCACGAAGGTGTAATGATGGCCGCTGTCTGGAAATACGTCGATCGTGGTCATGGCATCAAAGGGTGGAGATCGTCGTGAGTTCGGAATCGCCAGCCTGCGGCGGACGTGCGCCGGTGGAGATCGTTTTGACCTTCTCCAGGCGTTTTAAGAAAGGCTCGATCACGGCTCGGTAGTGCGTGGAGTGCTCCGGCGCGGCATTGTGCTGCTCGTCAATCTGCGCCAACTCCTCCAGAACGACATTGACCGATTTCGGATCGCGATGCGGCTGCTGATCCTCGCTCCCGCGCAGCAGGGCGTTGCTCATCTTGATGGCGAGGAAGCGCCGTGCCTGACGACCTTCGACACGGCTGGTGATGTTGCCCAGATTATCACGGAAGAAGGCCACCACGCTGTCGAGATCGACGACCTCGATCAAGTAAGTGAGCAACCGCGAGGCATGCGTGCCATCAGGGATGCCCACATCAGCGAGCTGCGGGTATTGCGCCCGTTTCGACTGCCAGGAGCGGTATTGCTTCTCCACATGCTGGCGGAAGTTCAGCTTTAAGCGCGCGGCATTGAGCGGCACATCGTCGATCTCATCGGGGTCGATGTTCAAGAATGCGCGCAGGTGGCGGCTGACGAGAATCGGGTTGTCGAGATCGTGGTCGTTTTTGCGCGGCTGGTGCAGGCGGGCCTTGATGCTGGCGGCCCAGGCATCGAGAGCGCCGTCGCGATCATCGCTGACGGCGTTTTCATCGGGAAGCTGCTGCTGAATGAGCTGCTGAAGCTGCTTCCCGACCTCGACGAGCCGCGTTTGCAGCAATGCGGCACGGTTTGAGCTGAGCGCCTGTTCCCGCAGGGTTTTGAAGACGTAATTGGTGCCGCCATTGGCCACCATCTCACGGAAAGACTGGGCGCTGTCGCCAAAGCGCTCCTTGAACGCGCCATCGGCCACGATGCCCTCCAACGCGGTCGTCTGCTCCTCCGGCGTGCCGAAGATGTGGCACTCGTTGAACTGCGGGTAGTTCGTGGCGAGCGCGTTGACGACTTTCGGATCGGCGAGATGACCGAGGGACTTCAACTGGTCGAAACAGCCCTGCAAACCATCGCGCAGGCCGGCGGACATGACTTTGTTCACCAGATCGGCGCAGAAGGTCATGATGAGGTTCAGCGGCATCGCCTTGCCATGCGGCGGCCAGGGATGACCGAAAGCACGCAGCCAACTGCTGATGCCCGCGACGAGCTGCACCGGCTGCGCGGGGAATTTGCCGAGACGCATGAGCAACGAGAAGCCGTCGATATCGAGACTGCGCGCACCGGTGACGACGATGGAAGCGGTTTTGCCGCGTTTGAGCACTTCGGTGAGCATCACGACCGGTTTGCCCGCGAGATCGCCGTCTTTGTGCTTGGTGGCGTTGCCGTAGTTGTTCGCCACACCGGGGAAATCGAGCAGGTCGGCCACTTCGAGGAAATCGCACAGCATCGGGGCGCGTGCGCGCAGCACATCGTGGCGCAAGGGAATGCGCAGCTCCCACACGAGACCCTGGAACAGGCCGAAGTCATCGTTGTCACGCGCCAGCGCAGTGCCGCCGCTGATGCTGGATACGCACGAGACACCACCGCGTGTCTTCACCGTGAGCGACATCACTTTTTCACGCGTCTCAGGCCGCTCGGCGCATTTTTTATACGAGTCGATGTCCAGCAGGATGCTCGCGGTGCGGAAGGAGCAGCGCAGCGTGCCGCTGTCCCACTGGCGGCGTTTGGCGACGAGCTTGGTGTAACTGTCCGTGATGCTGCTCCAGGAATCCCATAGCAACTCAGCGGCGAATTTCTCCACCGCCTGCACGCTGCCGAGCAGCGCCTCGCATTCGAGCATCTGCGGCCGCAACGCGCCGTTCCATTGCGAGGCGAGATTCGAGTAACGGCGGATTTCGGAGAGGATGAGCAGATCAATCGTCTCCGCGAGCTGCTGCAAGGCTTCAAAGGCCGCGCGTGTCGGAGTTCCTGAAGATTGCTGGCGGTCGAGCAGAGCTTTGAAGCCCTCCGCATCCCAGGCGGTGATCTCGCCCTTCGCGTTGCGCTCCTCACACTCGGAGAGGTAGCCGACGGCCAGCGCATGCAGGATTTGCGTCTCCGTGGCCAGCGTGACCTCCACGGGATGCTCGGGGTCGGGCACTTCATCGCACAAAACATAGCGCGAGACGCAGCCGGAGGCATCGGAGCCGAAATTGAAGGGGTTGAGAGTGATGACGGCGTCGCTCTTGTCCTTGCCTACGACGTAGCGCACCGGCTCGCCCTCGCTCCAGCGCAGCGCGGATCGTTCGCCCAGTCCATCCTCAGGATCGTCGAGGTAGCCGGACATCAGCGTCGATTTTCCCGTCTGCGAAGGCCCCCACAGCGCCATCACCGGCTTCGCCGAGCTTTCACCCTTGCTGATCGTCCGCGCCGTGCCGCGCACGCGATACACCGCGTCCAGCCAGTTCCCCCGCGACACCGAGTAACGCGGATCATCCCGCCGGACGCCATGCGCCCAATACCATTCGATGACAGCGTCGGATTTCTTCAAGAGAGCGGAGGAGGACATGCGGCGGGAGAGAGGATCGGACTAGGAAAGCGTAGCAGTGAAGAACTGGCGAGCAGAAAAGCGGTGAGAGAGGAAAGGACGGAGGATTTTGGGTCAGGGGAGCTCGATGACGACGCGGAAACCATTATCCACACGGAACCGCCGATAAAACGTCGAGTCACGATGACGCTTGGAGGACAATAAGAGACTGCGTTCATGAACCGCCCATGAGCCTCCACGCAAAGACCGGTCTTGAAGCCCGGCGTTGAGCCAGTAGTCTTCGCACCACTCCCAGACATTTCCAGCCATGTCATAAAGCCCGGATGAATTGGGCGTGTAACTGCCAACCGGAGCCGCCTCAGCATGATCATCTCTGTGACCGTATATAATGTCCCGGATGTTCGGATAGCGTCCCGCATCCAGCATGGATTGAAGCTCCTCCCCGGCAAAATTTCCTGCTCCAGGCGGCGGGGGCCAAACCCCACCCCATGGATACACATCTTTGATTTTTTGATCTTTGGCGCTCGGCGTGAGTGAAAAGTCTTCCGAGCTGCCGATGCCAGCCGCACAACTCCACTCATGATCCGTCGGAAGGCGATACAGCAGCTTCGAGTCTAATTTTCCGGCGCTTTGCTCTTTATTCGTCAACCAGGAGCAAAAGGCAACGGCGTCCTCCCACAACACCTTGGAGGCTGGATGCAAGGGGCTGATGCAAAATTCAGGCTTCGACCAGTTGCAGTTCGTTTCAGACACAAATGGCGAAAAATCCTGTACCCGCGTCTCCCAAACGCTGAACAGCATCGTTTTGCCATCCGTCGGGCCACCAGTGATGCGGACAGGCACGAACTTCATGCCAAGGGAGTTCACGAAGGGCTTGTCCTTGGTGGCGGCGCCGAGCGCTGTAGCCAAAGGCGCTGAGGAAACCGCTTTTTTTGGCTCGGCGCCGACCATGCGAAACAGCACCGCCGCCAGTTGGGTGCGATAATCCTCCACAGCCTTGGCCGCCGCCAGATTACGCGCCTGGGAAAATGTCGTCTGCGCGATGGAAAGAGACCGGTCAAGATCCGACATCAGATCGCTTTCGATGCCGGCGATTTCCCGCGTGAGGATGCCGCGCAGCTCCGCCAGTCTTGCTGGCTCCGGGGCAGCACCTGCGATCAACGGTTTCAGGGGTGTGACTTCGATGGTTGTGAGATTTTTTTCGATCTCAGCCGACAGCTCGGCGCTTTGGGCAATCGCACGCTCATAGTCGGCAGCCTGCGCAGGCGCGCTCTTTTGCGCGATCACGAGCGCGGCACGGTAGCGGGTGACCATGTCACTGAACTTCGCATGCCTGGCCTTTTGATAGTTCGCGAGGCGAATGCGGATGTCGGGCAACTGGCGGGCATCGACAGCGGGTGGTGTCGAAGACGCGGAGGGTGTTGTGGCCTCGACTGCGGCGGGCTGCGGCATCGCAGGCGTGGAAACTACAGCGACAGGCTGCGGTGTCGAAGGCTGGGGAGGCTCCGCCGAATCTGTCACGACCGGGACTGGAGGCGTTGGGGCTGGTGGATCCACACCTTCGAATGGATTCGGCGGAATACTTGTTGCGGCGGGTGAGGAAGCTTGTGTTTCTGGACGCGGTTGTTGTGAAGTCAGCCAGAGGAAGCCGCCCCCCAGAGTCAATACAGCAAGCGCGGCCCATGCCTGCCAACCACTTGAGGATTGCTGCGCCAGAAGCGGCGGACGATACGGCTTCGCACCGGGAAGCTGCGGGCGCAACTGGGTGGGCAAAGCGGCGTAGTCTTGGGAGACATCCGCCTCCACCCTCGCCACCGGCTGCGTGAGGATGCCGTCGAGGTCACGGCGCATCTCGCCGATGCTTTGATACCGCGCCTCGCGGTCTTCCATGATCCCTTTCGCGATGATGGCGTCGTAACGCGGATCAAGGCCGGGGATTTGCAGGCTGGGCAGCTTGAACATGCCCTGCGGGATTTTGCCCGTCAGCATCTGGTAGAGCATGACGCCCACGGCGTAGATGTCCGCACGATGATCCACGGCGCTGCCGAGCATCAGCGTTTCGGGGGCCATGTAATGCAGCGTGCCCATGGCCATGCCGCTTTGCGTCAGGCCGGTGTTTTGGCTGTGCGTCATCTTCGCCAGGCCAAAATCGGCCACCTTCACCACGCCATCGTAACCGACCATGATGTTCGCCGGTTTGATGTCGCGGTGGATGATGCCGCGCTCGTGCGCGTAGGCCAGGGCATCGCAAACGTGTGCGGTGATCGCCATGGCGTGCTCGGTGTGCAGGCGGCCTTCCTTGGCGATCATCCGCGAGACGTCGGTGCCCTCGACGTATTCCATGACGATGTAGAGCAAACCGCCACCCGTCTGGCCGAAGTCATGCACGGCGACAATTCCGGGGTGATTGAGCTTGCCCATGGCACGGGCTTCGTTCTTGAAGCGTTCGGCGAAGCTGGCGTCCGCCTCATCGAGTGTGTTGGAGAGGATCTTGATGGCAACAGGACGGTCGAGCGAGATTTGCCGGCCCATGTACACCGCGCCCATGCCGCCACGGCCCAGCATCTTTACGATTTCGTATTCAGGCAGCAGTTTACCGAGTTCCTCCGCCGTGGGCGGCACCCAGGGGCCGGAGGGCTTGCTGCCTTCCTTGCTTTCCAGCAACGCACGGCCCAAACCGCTGAGGTTGGCATCGTTTGCGGGAGTAGAGGGGTCTGTGCTCATGGGTTTCTACCTGATGCTAATGAAAGCAAAGCAGGCGGTTACAGGGAAGCTGAAAAAAAGTTGGGAATGGCCTACGGAACAGGCGGAATGACACGGCAAAGGGAGGAGTCATGCCATTCTGACGATTTAATCGGAGTTCAGACCGAATACGAAACGTTTGCTTGATCCTGCAGCCAGCGGCGACCAACCACTCTAAGAACTGCTTCTGCGTCCCCCCCAGAAGCGTTTCAAGCTCGGCAGCAACGCGTCGCGCAGCTTGTTGATAGTGAGGTAGCAGTAGTTCTGGACTGTAGGGCGGCAGCGGCACGATGCGCACCGGCATCGTGCGTCGCCGCCGCGCAGATGAGCCGAGCGCAGCAAGACAGCCCGCGGCAGGCTTCCCCGCACACCGGGAGAGTTTTCAATACACTGTCACGCCATCACCTGGCAGGAAGCGCCCGTGGGATGTCCTCCAGCGCCGGGTTGCTGAAATCCATCGACTCCCGATAGAGATCGGAACGCCCTGCCTCGATGCGATTCGGACTGTCGTTGGGGTCGGTGGAGCTGATGATGTGCGGCTGGATGAAGATGAGCAGCTCCTCACGGATGGCCTCCTTGCTGGTGGTACCAAACAGGTGCTTGATGATCGGGATGCGGCGCAGGAAAACTCCACCGCGCTCGCTGTTCGTCACTCGCTCGGTGATGAGGCCTCCAAGAACCACCGTGGCGCCGTTTCTCACGGCCACCTCGGTCACCAGCTCCTGCGTGCCGATGGTGGGCACCGTGTTGCCGGAGATGACCTGCGTGCCGACGATGTTGTCGTTGATCTGGGCAATCTTGAGCGTGACCTCGTCATCGGAGTTGATGAGGGGCACAACTTCGAGCTTCAGCAGCACATCACGATATTCCACGCTGACGCTGGTGTTGGCGACGCCGGCGGTGAAGCCGCCGTTGGAGAGAATCTGCGCAGGTACGGCGATGCGCTGGCCGGAGGAGATGACGGACTTCGCGGCGTTCTTGGCATACACACTCGGCGTGGCCAGCACCTTGAAGTCGCGGTTGCCGTCGGCCAGCTTGATGTAGTTGCTCAGGGAGCCGATGGTGCCGTAGAAATTGAGCTGGTTGACCGAGAAATTGTTCATGTTCAGCGGGAACTGCAGCGTGCCGCCCGCCGTCGAAGTCGTGGTGCCTGGATTGGTCTGGTTCAGGCTGAAATCATCGAGCATCTTCAGGAAGTCGAAGCCCACGTTGTAATCCTTGCCCAGGGTGAGCTGGCCGATGATGGCGGAGATGTACACCTGCTGCGGTTTCACATCCATCTCCTTCAGAAGCTGGTCGATGCGAGTGATGTGCTCGGGCGAACCGGAGACGACGAGGCTGTTTGACTGCGGATCGGCGATGAGCAGCGTCTTGCCGACGATCATGGATTCGGGCGCGCCGACCTCTTCAGGCGCATCCAGCACGCTGCGGCTGGCGTTTGAGCCGGTGCTCATGCCGCTGCTGCCGCCGAAGTTGTTGTTCGTGCCGAATGCTTGATTGGAGTTGCTGGAATTGCGCGCGTCCGTGGAAGGCGAGTTCGAGCTGGCGCCACCGCTGCGTCTTGCGCTGCCACCGCTGCGTCCACCGCCGGAAGACGCGCCGCCGTCGTTGCTCTGGATGTCAGTGTCCTTGGCCAGGGCATTGTAGGCCACCGGCAGGAAGTCCTGCACGTCCATCCACTTGAGGCGGCGTTTGAGGAAGTTGGTGCCGTCCTCCTGCTTGTCGAGCTTCTCGACCAGCCCCTTGATGTAAGTGATGTCCACCGGGCGGCCGATGACCAGCAGCTCATTCGTGCGGCGGTAGGGGAAGATTTTGACCTTCGAGGCGGCGGGATTGGTGGCGGAGGTGCTTGTGCTGCCCGCAGGATTCATCACAGCCGCAGGCGGCGTGCCTGGACGGGCGGCAGGATTTGCCACAGCAACGGGTGCTGAGCTGGTCTGGGTCTTCTCCTCCTGCTGAAAGATTTCACTCACAATCTCGGCCACCAGCTCCACATCGGAGCGCTCCAGTTTGATCATCTCATTCGCGATCTCCGCAGGCGGCACATCGACGATTTGAGCGATTTCGCAGATGCTGCGAATCGTGGCGCTGTTTTCGGTGATGATGAGGGCCGAGTCGTTCGAGATCGGCGTCATCGCGCCATACGCGTGCAATTTGATCACCTGCTGGAAGGCCTTGGAGGCATCCTCGCCGGAGATGTGCTGCAAGGGCAGGACGTAGTGGCAGATTTCCTCGCTCTCCGGCAGGTCGCGCAAAGAATTGTACACCTTCAAACCGTCGGCGGTGGGGCTTTTGCCCCCGGCGTGGTTGATCAGCTTCGCCGTGGTCGCATCCACATGGATGACGGCGTAGCCGTTGAGCAGCAAGGTCGCCTCAATGAAGGCGATGGCGTCCTTTTTCGTCAGCATCTGCGGCGAGACGATGCGAAGCTGCTCCCCCTGCAACGCGGAGTCCAAAATGAGCTTTTTGCCCGTGAGCTGGATATAGAACGGGATGATCGCCTGGATCGGAGCGCTGGGGAAATTGACTTTGATCGAGGCTCCCTCGCCGACCGGCACATAAACCCCCGCATTGGCCTGCCCGGCAGGAAGGAGTAGAGTGGGAGCCAGCCCTGGCTGCTGGGCCTTCGAGGCGTGCTTGGCACCCAGCAGAAAAAGCGCCAGCAGCACGGCAAGGCGCAGGCGACTGGGCAGTTGGGAGGAATAACGGGGCATATTGTTACTGAAATTATATTCAGTATAACAAATCAGACGTTACCGGCAAGGTTTTAGTTAATATCTATTAAAATTCACGCCCTACAGCCATTTCTTGCGCTGAACCGGCTCCGGCGGATGATCCGGCCCCATGATCTCCATTCAGGGCATCACGAAGCGCTTCGGCGCTCAAACCGCCGTTGATCACCTCACGCTGGAAGTCCCGCCGGGCATGATTGTGGGTCTTTTGGGGCCCAACGGCGCTGGAAAGACCACCACGCTGAAAATGGTCACCGGCATGCTCCAGCCGGACGAGGGCGCGGCCCTGATCTGCGGCGTGAACGTCGTCACCCACCCCATGGAGGCCAAGCGGCTGCTCGGTTTCGTGCCAGACTCGGGCGCGGTCTATGAATCCCTCACCGGCCTCGAATTCCTGCTCATGATCGGGGCGCTTTACGGCATCCACGAGGACGAGGCGCGGCCCCGCATCCGGCAGTTCCTCGATTTCTTCGAGCTGGATGAGCAAACGCTCACCTCGAAGCTCCTCGGCGCTTATTCCAAAGGCATGCGGCGCAAGGTCGTCATCACCGCCGCCTTGCTGCACAATCCGAAAGTCGTGCTGCTCGACGAACCGCTCGAAGGCCTCGACTCCAACGCCGCCGTCGGCTTCAAGGCGCTGCTCGAAACCCTCGCCCGCGAGGGCAAGACGATCGTTTACAGCTCCCATGTGCTCGATGTCGTCGAGCGTGTGTGCAACCGCGTCGCCATCATGGCGGAGGGGAAACTGATCGCGGAAGGCACGCCACAGGAACTTCAGCGCCAGCACGGGGCCGACACGCTGGAGCAGCTTTTCACCCGCCTGACCGGTCTCAGCGGCCTCGAAGCCCGCGCCGAGTCCTTTGCCAAAAACATGCTGTCATGAGCACCGTCGCGGCCCCCTCCCCTGCCAAGGTTCTGCGCGGCCTGTTCTGGAAGCTGCTGTTTCGCGGTCGCGCCGCCCAGCAGGCCGGGTCGAACAAAACCAAGCGCCAGATCGGTCTCGGCTTAACGATGGTGATTTACGCCCTCGTCGGCCTCCTGCCTGCGATGTTCGCCAAAAACGCGGACACCTTCGTCTTCGCCAGCGCTTTGCACGGCTTCACCTTCATGTTTGCCTCGCTCACCCTGGCCTCCAGCGCGGGCACGATGCTGTTTATGAAGGAGGAGGCGGAAATCCTGCTGCACCGCCCCGTCACCCCGCAGCAGATGCTTCGCGCGAAATGCGCCGTGCTCGCTGGATTCGCGCTGATGCTCGCTCTGGCGCTCAATCTGGCCGGATTCGTCGCCGGTTTGGGCTGCAAAGGCGCGACGTGGCGCTTCATCCCCGCGCATCTCTTTTCCACCACGCTGCTCATGCTGTTCTCCGCCGCCAGCATCGTGCTCGTTTACAATGTCTGCCTGAAATGGTTCGGCCGCGAGCGTTTCGACAACCTTCTCGCCTCTGTCCAGTCGCTCCTCACCATCGTCATGATCCTCAGCGGCCAGATCATGCCGCGCATGCTGAAGCTGGACACCTTTCAGCATCTCGAAAACGTCAGTGGCTGGCTGCTGGCGCTGCCGCCGATGTGGTTCGGCGCGCTCGACGCCCTGATCGGCGGCACCACCTTGAATCCCGCCTCGCTCTGGCTGCCAGCGGCGCTCGCCATTCTCGTCACCGCCGTCACAAGCTGGCTCGCTCTCGAAAAACTCGGCCACGCCTACGGCCAGGGCCTCATGAACCTCAACGAGTCCGAGGGCACCGCCAAGGGCAGCAGCAAGCCACGCGGCCGCTGGCTCGCGGCGCTGGTCAAACTGCCACCGCTGAGCTGGTGGCTGCGCGATCCGGTGGAGCGTGAGTCCTTCAAGCTCACCACCGCCTACCTCGCGCGTGATCGCGAAATCAAAATGCGGCTCTATCCCGGCGTCGCCCCGTTGCTCATCATGCCGCTGGTCATGCTGTTTTCAGGCGGCACGGGCAAAGGCGGTGCCGAGGCAGCCATCATGATGCAAGGCTTCGCCACCTGCTTCCTCGGCATGGTCTCCATGCAGGCCATGCTCTTTCTCGGCTGCTCCGAGCACTGGCGCGCCTCCGCGTTCTTCCACGTCGCGCCGCTGCCGCATTGGACGCCGCTGTTTCACGGCTCGCGCAAGGCCGTGCTCGCCTGCCTCAGCTTTCCCGTCTTGATCGTGCAAACCGCCCTCCTGTGCGGCATTCAGCGTTCATTCACTCCGCTGGCGCTCAGTCTGCCCGCGTTGTTTTTCTTGCCCGCCTTCTCCCTCGTCACCGGCCTGCTCGGCCAGTGGCTGCCGCTCTCCAAACCGTCCGAAGATGTCAAAAATACCGCCACCGGCTGTCTCATGATGGCCGGGGCCATGGTCGCCGCCGGCATCGTCGGCGGACTCGCCAGTTGGATGTGGCACCTCGGCCATTTCGGCCTCTATCTTGCCATCGAGGCCGTCCTGATGCTCGCCGTCTCCTTCCTCATGAAATATCTCATGCGCGACACACCCTGGGTGGCGATGAAGGAGTGATCCCGCACTGTACTCCTGTTTCACACACTCTCCTACAAGCACGAGCACACCCTGATTTTGCCGCAAAGAGGCGGAGAGGCAGAGTTCTTGAATCAAAAGCCTCTGCTCCTCTGCCTCTCTGCGGCGAGATCGAATGTGAGAAATGCGAGTTAACCAAGTTCCCCGGGCCGCCTGAAGTCGGGACTACAATACAAGCCTGCTCACGGAGCCGCTTTTTCCCGTTTCTTTGCGCCTCTTTGCGGCTAATCACATCCCCACCATGACCCACGCCGAAGCCGCCGCCCGAGCCGCCTTTCTCAGCGCCGAACTGCACCGCCACAACCGCCTCTACTACGTCGAGGCGAAGCCGGTGATCTCCGACAAGGAGTTCGACGTGTTGCTGCGCGAGTTGCAGGACATCGAAGCCAAGTTTCCTGACCTGCTGACACCCGATTCGCCGACGCAGCGTGTCGGCGGTGCTCCTCTGGAAGGCTTCACGCAGATCACGCACAGCGTTCGCATGATGAGCCTCGACAACACCTACTCCGAGGAAGAACTCACCGCCTTCTTCGCCCGGGTGCAGAAAGGTTTGGGCCGGGAGAAGATCGACTGCGTCATCGAACCGAAGGTCGATGGCGTCGCGATCACGATTCGTTACGAAAACGGTGTCTTGAAGCACGGCGCGACGCGTGGCGATGGTCAAACCGGCGATGACGTCACCAACAACCTCAAAACCATCAAGCGGCTGCCGCTGCGTCTGCCCAAAGACGGACCGCAGACCTTTGAAGTGCGTGGCGAGGTGTTCATGTCGAAGGCAGGCTTTGCGAAGCTGAATGAAGAACGCGACGAGGCCGGTGAGCCGCGTTTCGCCAACCCACGCAACTCCACCGCCGGCACCTTGAAGCTGCTCGATCCCAAGACCGTCGCCAAACGCCCGCTCGACATCGTTTTCTACGGCCTCGTTGAGGCCAGTGACGTGCAATCACAGACCGAGGTGTATGCGCTGCTCGATGCCGCTGGATTGCGCAAAGCCGATCTCATCTGGCATGCCGACAGCGCCGAGGGTTTACTCACAGCCATTCGCGAACTCGATGAGAAGCGCAAATCGCTGCCCTACGAGACCGACGGGGCCGTCATCAAGGTCAACAGCTTCGCGGATCAACGCGAACTCGGCGTGACGAGCAAAGCGCCGCGTTGGGCCATCGCCTACAAATACCAACCGGAGCAGGCGGAGACGAAACTGCTCGCCATCGACATCCAAGTCGGTCGCACCGGTGCTTTGACACCCGTCGCACGTCTGGAACCCGTCTTGATCAGCGGCAGTACCGTCAGCAACGCCACGTTGCACAACTACGAAGAGATCGAGCGCAAGGACATCCGCGTCGGCGACATCGTGGTGATCGAAAAAGCCGGCGAGATCATTCCCGCGGTCGTCACGGTGAAAAAAGAGCATCGCAAAGGGGATGAAGGCGTGGTGACGGCTCCCACGCACTGCCCCGTCTGCGGCACTGGCGTGCATCGCGATGAGGAGCAGGTCGTCATCCGCTGCCCGAATCCGCATTGCCCCGAGGTGGTGAAGCGCCGCATCGAGCACTTCGTCAGCCGCGCCGCCATGGACATCAGCGGTCTCGGCGAATCCGTCATCGCCCAGCTCGTCGAAATCAAACTCGTGCGCGATGTGGCGGATATTTACGCGCTCAACGAACTGCTGCTGGCCCGACTTGAACGCGTCGGCACCAAGAGCATCGACAATTACCTCAAAGCCATCGAATCCAGCAAGCAGCAGGACCCGTGGCGGCTCGTCTTCGGCCTCGGCATCCTCCACGTCGGTGCGGGCGGTGCCCGCAAGCTCCTTGAACACTTCGGCAGCATTGATGCCATCGCCGCTGCGAGCATTGAAGACCTCACGCAATGCCCCGACATCGGAGCCATCGTCGCCCCAAGCATCCACGCCTGGTTCCGCGACGAACACAACGCCGCTCTGCTTGATCGCTTGCGCTCCGCAGGCCTCAACTTCGCGCAAAGAACCATCACCGCCGCCTCCGACAAGCTCAACGGCACCACCTGGGTCATCACCGGCACCTTGAGCGAAGACCGCGAAACCATCGCCGACACCATCCGCGCCAACGGCGGCAAAGTCAGCGGCAGCGTCAGCGGCAAAACGACTTATCTGCTCGCAGGCGAAGACGCCGGCAGCAAACTCGACAAAGCGACCAAGCTCGGCGTGAAGATCGTCACCGAAGCGGAGTTTCGAGCGATGCTCTGATCAGGAGCATGAGTTGGTGAAACAGGTCATTTTCCTCCCATCAGCTCACCTAATTTGGCAAAACCCTTGGCTACAAATCCCAAGCATGGGGGCAATCCGTTTGCAACAGGGGGCCAATCTGAATGTGGGGTTGAGAAAAACTCGTCCTTATAGGCGAAGTAGATTTGCCCCCAGTGCTCATCGTCCACCAGCAAAAAGTAAAAACCTGTCCCTCCGTCATCGGCGATAGGAAGCGCCCAAACTGATCCACAGCCGTTCAGCAGCCATCGTTCCTGGGTGTCAACCACGCCCCAATCTGTCAGCGGAAAAATGCACGCGACGGCAAGCTCGTACGTCTCTCCATAGAGCTGAGTTTTCAGCTCATGATCCACAAAGACCGTTCCTCCATTCAAAGAAATCAGAAACTCGCGATACTCTGATGGAAGCCTGCGTGAGATTCGCTTCTCCAAACGCTCAAGAGCAGCATGGTCGCAGGGAAGTTTCGATGGCGAGAGGATGTTCAGCCAATTCATATTTCTCCAAAGCAGCGACATTCCACGGACAAAGGCAACTACGATTGTGTTGCGGCTTCGCCTTTGAACTCCTCCAGCAGCGCTGCAAGCTGCTGCGGTGTGTGGCTGGCTTTGACGGCGGCGATGGCTTCGTTGGCGAGTTCGTCGCAGCGCTCGTTGTCGGTGTGACCGGCGTGGCCTTTGACCCAGTGCCAGTGGATTTTGTGGTGCGCGGTGACGGCGTCGAGTTCGCGCCAGAGGTCGGCGTTTTTGACGGGTTGCTTCGCGCTGGTGCGCCAGCCGTTGCGTTTCCAACCGGCGATCCATTGGCTGATGCCTTGGCGGACGTATTGCGAATCGGTGTGGAAGTCGATCTCGCAGGGTTCTTTGAGGATGCGCAGGGCTTCGATGGCGGCCTGCAGCTCCATGCGGTTGTTCGTGGTGGCGGGAACGCCGCCCTTGAGTTCGCGAATGTGCTTGCCGTAGGCCAGCACGACGGCCCAGCCGCCTGGACCAGGGTTGCCGTGGCAGCCGCCGTCGGAATGGATGACGACTTTCTTCACGCCGGAGTCTGCTGGGATTCCTCCGCCCACGCACGCATGCGGCGGTCGATGAAGAACGGCACAAAGGGCAGCAGCGAGGCGATGAACACAAGCACCGCACGACTGAAGGGCCAGTTCGTGGTCATCAACACGCGCCACAACGCAAAACAGAACACCACAAACAGGCCGCCATGCACCGAACCGACGATTTTGACCGCCATGGGCATGCCAAGCGCATACTTCAGCGGCATGGCGATGAAGAGCAGCACCAAATAAGAGATGGCTTCAAGCAAGGCGACGGAGCGCAGGAAGGTGACGGGGTTTTTCATCGAGTTCGGTGCTTTTAGCCGGCACCTGTTGAATGACAAACGCGAATGTTTATGAATGGCCGCGAATGAACACGAATGCCTGAATTTGCGGGCATTCCGGTTCCATTCGCGTTGAACAAAAAACTCCGACCGCCTTGCGACAGTCGGAGTTTCGAATGAGTTGAGGACGAACCCGCCTTACTTCACGCCGGAAGCCTTCAGGTCGTTGTATTTCGCAAAGCCCTGCTCGGCGGTCAGTCCGCCGTGGACCACGCCTTGCACGGCTTGCATCATCGCAACGGGTGCGTCGCTCTGGAAGATGTTGCGACCCATATCGACACCGCTCGCGCCCTGCGCGATGGCGTTGGCGCACATCTGGAGCGCGTCGAGTTCTGGCAGCTTCTTGCCACCGGCGATCACGATCGGCACCGGGCAGCAGCTCGTCACCGTGTCGAACTCCGTGTCGGTGTAGTAGCACTTCACCACGTTCGCGCCGAGTTCGGCCATGATGCGGGTGGCGAGGCGGAAATACTGCGGTGTGCGGGCCATCGCACGGCCCACGGCGGTCACGCCCATGACGGCGATGCCGTAACGGGAGGCCGCATCGACGAGGTCGGTGAGGTTCTTCAAAGACTGACGCTCATAAGCGCTGCCGATGAAGACCTGCACGGCGAGGACGCTGGCGTTGAGGCGGATGGCTTCCTCGATGTTGAGCGCGGTGCTTTCATTCGAGAGCGGTTCAAAGCCGGGACGGCCAAACTTGGCCTTCTTGCCGTCGATCTCGCCTTCCCATTCTTCCATGGGGCTGATCATCGAGGTGCCGCCGGAAGCGCGCAACGCGATGGCTTTCGTGGTGGAGGCTGGAATCACAGAACGCTGGATGCCGCGGGTGAGCATGAGGCAGTCGGCATACGGGGCGAGCGGAAGGATGGTCTGATCAACGCGCTCCAGGCCGGTCGTTGGCCCTTGGAAATAGCCGTGGTCGAAAGCAAGCATGACGGTGCGGCCGTCTTTCGGATTGAAGACACGGCTGAGGCGGTTCTTGAGGCCCCAGTCGTACTGGTGGCAGCCCTTGAGGAAGAACCCTGGGGCTTCCTGGGGGATGTGGGTGAAGAATTCCTTTTCCTTCTTGTCTGCTGCGCTGGTTTGGATGTCGGCCATGGTCGTGGGTGTTCGAGTTTAAAGGGCCGCCAAAGTGGGTGTGAATCTTGGTGGTG
>Ga0209573_1001053_pt1 | contig 46858 bp, 44 predicted proteins | sample TNRBio252014_DNA_FD_185870 | JGI IMG/M metagenome (GOLD analysis project Ga0209573, IMG submission 185870) | Wastewater treatment Type I Accumulibacter community from EBPR Bioreactor in Madison, WI, USA - TNR Reactor_6/25/2014_ DNA (SPAdes)... | ecosystem: Engineered > Bioreactor > EBPR >... | reverse complement strand
GGGTTGCCCCCATTTGAAAACCAACCCGAAAAGGCGTTCCTGGAACGCCGCAACCCGAAATTCGAGGAGGTGCAACCATGGCTCTGATGCGTTATGAACCCTTGAATCTGTTGAATCAGTTACAGCGGGAAGTTAACCGCCTGTTCGAAACCAGCCGGTTTGGCGATGAGGAAACCGGGCATATGCTGGCGGACTGGATGCCTGCGGTGGACATCAGGGAAGAACCGAACCAGTTTGTGATCCATGCGGACCTGCCGGGCGTGGAGCTCAAGGATATCGAGGTCACGCTGGAGAATGGCGTGCTGACCCTGAAGGGCCAGCGGGCGAGCGAGAAGAAGGAGGAAACCGAGCAGTATCGGCGGGTCGAGCGGGTGCGCGGCACCTTCCTGCGGCGGTTCTCGTTGCCGGATGTGGCTGACGCCGACAAGGTGGCCGCCAAGTGCAAGGATGGCGTGCTGGAGGTGATCGTGCCGAAGCGCGAGGCGGCGCAGCCGCGCAGGATTACCGTTGAAGGTTGATCGGGTCTCGCCGGAACGCGACCGGGCGCCGCGTTCCGGCTGATTGAGTGCCGCCGCCGAGTATCGAAGGCTGGGGGTCGGATCGACACGGCTTCAGCAGCGAGACGGCGGCGGTGTCCATCGGGTCTACGGCCCTGGCAAAATCCGTGATGATCCACCTCGACGCATGCCCATGGGTTGACTACACTTGGCTGAAGCCCCAATAAAACCCATGGAAACCACCATGCGCCGAGTCGTGTTCAATCAGAAAGGGGGGGTGGGTAAATCCACCATCGCGTGCAATCTGGCCGCTATCAGCGCCGCGCGCGGGCGGCGAACCCTCCTTGTGGACTTGGACCCACAGGCGAATGCCTCCCGCTACCTGCTGGGCACCGCCCTGGACGAGCAGAAGAAAACCCTCGCCCATTTTTTCGATGACATTCTGGCTTACAAACTGTTCGCCGACAAACCGGCTGCCTACGTTGTCGAGACCCGCTTCGCCAACCTCGGCGTTCTGCCCTCCGATCCCCGGCTCGAAGACCTGCAAATCAAGCTGGAGTCGCGCTACAAGATGTACAAACTGCGGGAGGCGCTGGAGACCTTCAAGGAGCTCGACGAGATTTTCATCGATACCCCGCCCGCGCTGAATTTTTACACCCGTTCGGCGCTGATCGCCGCTGATACCTGTCTGATCCCGTTCGATTGCGACGATTTCTCCCGCCGCGCCCTGTATACGTTGATGGACAGCGTGCGCGAAATCCAGGCCGACCACAATCGCGCGCTGCGGGTGGAAGGCATCGTGGTCAACCACTTTCAGGCCCGCGCCAATCTGCCGATGCGGCTGGTCGAGGAGCTGCGCGCCGAGGGGTTGCCGGTGCTGGAGGCGTTTCTGTCGGCCTCGATCAAGATCCGCGAATCGCACGCTCAGGCGTTGCCGATGATCCACCTCGATCCCAAACACAAGCTGAGCCGGGAATTCGAGGCGCTTTACCGCCTGCTGGCCACCTGATCCCGTCACTCGACCCCTGATGCAGCGAGGCTGCGCCATGACCGACCCCGATTCGACCCTCGTCGCCCAAATCGTTGAAGAACTGCGTCGCGCCCGCCGGTTATTGTTCATCACCGGGGCCGGCATCTCCGCCGATTCCGGCCTGCCGACTTATCGTGGTATCGGCGGGTTGTACAACAATCAGACGACCGAGGAGAACTTCTCCATCGAGACCGCTTTGTCCGGGTCGATGTTGGAAGCCAACCCGGCCATCACCTGGAAATACCTGCACCAGATCGAAAACTCCTGCCGGGGAGCGCGCTTCAACGATGCTCACGCCATCATCGCCGAGTGGCAGAACCAGTTTGACGTGTGCGTGCTGACTCAGAACATCGATGGTTTCCACCGCGACGCCGGCAGTCGTAACCTGATCGAGATTCACGGCGACATCCACGATCTGTACTGCACCCGCTGTAACTACGCGACTACGGTCGCGGATTACAGCGAACTGGACCTGCCGCCCTCCTGCCCGCGCTGTCATGCCCTGGTGCGGCCGCGGGTGGTGCTGTTCGGCGAGGCGCTGCCGTCCCATGCCATCCAGCATTTGTACGCGGAACTGGATCGGGGCTTCGACTTGGTGTTCACCATCGGCACCACCAGCGTGTTTCCCTACATTGCCGGGCCGGTGGTGCAAGCCAGCCAGATGGGCATCCCCACGGTGGAGATCAATCCCACCGATACCAACGTCACCCGGTTCGTAGACTACAAGCTGGCCACGGGGGCGGCGGCGAGCTTGCGGGCGATCCGGACAGCCTGTCAGGGATAGTTCGTGGCCGGAGGCGCTCCCTCTGGCCTCCTAATCAGGCGTCAGCGACCAATCCTACCTGCTTGAAGGGTCGTCCGTCCGGGGCAGGGTGGACGGCGAACGATGTCGCTCCTTCAGTCGCCGGTAGTTCTGGGCCGAGTATTCGAGAAACTCCAGTTCGCGGTCGTTCAGTAGGCGGACCTGTTTGACCGGGCTGCCGACGTACAGATAACCGCTTTCCAGAACCTTGCTGGGCGGCACCACGCCGCCAGCGCCGATGGTCACCCGCGACCGCACCACCGCCTTGTCCATCACGATGGCGCCCATGCCGATCAGGCAGTAATCCTCGATGGTGCAGGCGTGCAGGATCACCCGGTGGCCGACCGTGACATCGTTGCCGATCACGGTCGGTTGGCCGCCCGGACAAAACCGGCTGTCGTGGGTAACGTGAATGATGGTCCCATCCTGGATGCTGGTGCGCGCGCCGATGCGGATGCTTTGAATATCGCCGCGAATCACGCACAGCGGCCACACCGAACTGTCCTCCCCGATTTCGACATCACCGATTACCACAGCGGTGTTGTCCACATAAGCGGAAGGATGGATGCGGGGAGTCTGTTGCTCGAAGGGGCGGATCGGCATGATGGTTCTCGCGGTGAGGCAATCAGCGGTCGTTCTGGAGCAGCCAGCCCTGCTCGGTTTTGTGGAAAGTGACCTTTTCGGTGCGATGGCGGCGTTCACCGGCCTGAAACTGGCCGTATTTGATGCCTAGTTCCACTAGGTCCAACCCGGCCAGCAACGGATCCTTACTGTCGCGCAGGTTCAGCGCCAGATCGGCCAGGCTTTTCTGGAACACCAGATCGTATTCCACCTCGGCGACGTAGACGTTCTGGCCCGGCTCGAAGCCGTTGGTTTTACGAAAGTTCTCGACGATGTAGAGGCTGCCGCCCTCCCGCAACAACCGCTCGTTGACTTGCCGCTCGATATTGCCATCGCTGGGCCGGTTGGCGCATGCCGCCAGCAGCAGGATAAAAATTGTCAGGAACAGGCGTTTCATCTCGGGCATCCTCGCGCTCAGCGCATCGTCACCAGTTCTTCGGCGCTGGTGGGGTGAATGGCGACCGTGTCATCGAAATCGCGCTTGGTCGCGCCCATGCGGATGGCGACCACGAAGCCTTGCAGCATCTCGTCCGCGCCCTCGCCGATGAGATGGCAGCCGACGATTTTTTCCTCGGGGCCGACGCAGACCAGCTTCATCACCGTGGGCGGTTGGCGGGTGGTGAAAGCGTGATACATCGAGCGAAACCGAGTTTGATAAATCCGCACCGCGTCCCCGTATTGCCGCCGCGCGTCCTCCTCGGTCAGGCCGACCGCGCCGATGGGCGGATGGCTGAAGACCACCGTGGGGATATTCTCGTAGGGCAGATGGCGTTCCGGCTGGTTGCCAAACAGTCGGTCGGCCAGCCGGCGACCGGCGGCGATGGCTACCGGGGTCAGGTGGAAGCGCTCGGTCACGTCGCCGATGGCGTAAACGCCGGGGATGTTGGTATTCTGGTAAGGATCGGTGGGAATGGAACCGTCCGGATTCAGCGTCGCGCCCGCCGCCGCCAGTTCGAGCGCATCGGTGTTGGGCTCGCGGCCTATGGCCCACAGCACGGCGTTCACGTTCGGTGCGTGGCCTGCGCCTTCGCAATGCAGGCTGAGCGCGCCGCTGGCCAGCCGCGCCACCGCCCGAACCTGAGTGCGGGCCAACACATGAATGCCGTCCTCGCGCAGCCGTTCCATCAATTGCTCGCGCAGCATGGCGTCGAACGACCGCAAGACCTGATCCTTGCGAACCAGCAGGGTGACCTCGGCCCCCAGCGCTTGCAGCATGCCCGCCAACTCCACCGCGATATAACCGCTGCCCACGATGGCGACCCGCGCCGGGCAGGCGTTTAGCTCGAAAAAGCCGTTCGAGGTGATGCCGAATTGGGCGCCGGGCAGGTTGGGAACCTGGGGCCGGCTACCGGTGGCGATGACGATATGGTCGGCGCTGTAGCGTTCGCCGCCAACCGCCAGGGTGTGGGCATCCACGAATCGGGCGAAGCCGCGAATCAGCGTGACTCCGGCTTTGGCTAAATGGCCCAGATACCACTCGTTGAGGTCGCTCACGAAGCGGTCGCGCGCCATTTTCAGTTTTTGCCAGTCAAAGCCGAAGTAATCCAGCCGGAAACCATAACCCGGAGCATCATCGAGCGCATGGGCAAGATGGGCGGCATGCCACATCACCTTCTTGGGCACGCAACCCACGTTGACGCAAGTACCGCCGAGTCGGGCGGCTTCGATCAGGGCGCAGCGGGCGCCGTATCGGGCCGCCCGTTCCACCACCGACAGGCCGCCGCTGCCGCCGCCGATGGCGATGAGATCGTAATGCTGGGCCATGAATCCTCCTGGTCATTGCCAATGGGTGGTCTGCATGGGAAGCGGCAAATTCTCGTTTGCCGTTACTATAGCGTGTAGCCGGCGATCGTGTCTGTCCGGGTAGGCGGATCGGTGGAATGTTTGGAGAAAACGATCATGTGGATATGGATGGGGTTGATCGGATTATTGCTTTGGCCGTGGAGCGGGGGGGCCGGCGAACTGAACTGGCAAGGATCGCTGACCCAGGGGGGGTTGATCACGGGCCGGGCCGGGCCGGGAACCCGGCTGGAACTGGACGGCCAGCCGGTGTCGGTGGGGCCGGAGGGCTCGTTTGTGTTCGGGTTTGGCCGCGACGCGCCGCCGCAAGCGCGGTTGACCGTGATCTTTCCCGGCGGCGCCCGCGAGGAACGGCTGCTGCCGATTGTCCAGCGCCAGTACGATATCCAGCGCCTCGGCGGCCTGCCGCCGAACCAGGTGACGCCGCCACCGGCGCTGCTCGACCGCATCCGCCGCGAGAACGCCTTGGTGGATGACGCCCGCCAGCGGGACATTCCGCAAGCGTATTTTCTGAGCGGCTTCGCTTGGCCAACGGTCGGCCGCATCAGCGGAGTGTACGGCAGCCAGCGCATTCTCAATGGTGAGCCGCGCCAGCCGCATTATGGCGTGGATATTGCCGCACCGGTCGGAACGCCGGTGCGCGCGCCGGCCGACGGGATCGTGACGCTGGCCGAACCGGATCTGTACTACACCGGCGCGACGCTGATCATTGACCACGGGTTCCGGCTGAGTTCCACGCTGATGCATCTGGACCGGATCGACGTCGGGGTCGGACAGCGGGTGCGCCAGGGCGACGCGGTCGCCACGGTCGGCAAGAGCGGCCGGGCCACGGGGCCGCATCTGGACTGGCGGATGAACTGGCGCGAGGCGCGCATCGATCCGGCGCTGCTGGTTCCGCCGATGCGTTGAAGGCGAGGCGAAAAAATCCCCCCATGCGGGGGGATGGATTGGAACGGATGGGAGACCGGTTACGCCAGCGGCATCTTCGGGAGTTGCTTCAGCTTCCAGATTTCGGTGTTGTACTCCAGCATGGTGCGGTCGGTGGAGAACTTGCCGCTGGTGGCGGTGTTGAGGATGCTCATCCGCGTCCAGCGCTCCTGATCCTGATAGGCCTGCGCCGCCAGGCTCTGGGCGTCGATGAAGCCGCGGAAATCAGCGATCGTCAGCCACGGATCGTGCGGGCTGGTCAGCGAGTGCAGGATCGAATCGAAGATGCCCTGCTCGAACTGGTTGAAGTGGGCGCTTTCCAGCAGGTGCATCACCCGGGCGATGTCGGAATCGCTGTGGATGATCGCCGCCGGATCGTAATTCTGCCGCCGCGCCTCAACTTCCGGGGCGGTCAGCCCAAACAGGAAGAAGTTTTCGTCGCCGCATTCCTCGCGGATTTCGATGTTGGCGCCGTCCAGGGTGCCGATGGTGACCGCGCCGTTCATCATGAATTTCATGTTGCCGGTGCCCGAGGCTTCCTTGCCGGCGGTCGAGATCTGTTCGGACAGGTCGGTGCCGGGACAGATCACTTCCATCGCCGAGACCCGGTAGTTGGGCAGGAAGGCGATCTTCAGCTTGTCGCCGATGTCAGGATCGTTGTTGATCACCCGGGCGACATTGTTGGTCAGCTTGATGATCAGCTTGGCCATGTAATAGCCCGGCGCCGCCTTGCCGCCGATCAGCACGCAGCGTGGAGTCCAGTTGGCGGTATCGCCGCGCTTGATGCGGTCGTACAGGTGAACGACGTGCAGGATGTTGAGCAACTGGCGCTTGTACTCGTGAATGCGCTTGACCTGGACGTCGAACAGGGCGCTGGTGTTGAAGGTCACGCCGCAATCGGCTTCGACCAGAGTGGCCAGCCGCACCTTGTTGTCCTGCTTGATCTGCCGCCACTTCGCCCGGAACTTCGCATCGTCGGCGTGGGGAATCAGCTTGCGCAACTCGTCCAGTTGGGTGACCCAGCCCGGTCCGATGGTGTCGGTGATCAGCGCGTTCAGGCCGGGATTGCAATTCGCCAGCCAGCGGCGCTGGGTGACGCCGTTGGTCTTGTTGTTGAACTTCTCCGGCCATAGTTCGTAAAAATCGCGGAACAGGCCCTGTTTGAGTAGTTCCGAGTGCAGTTCGGCGACGCCGTTGACCGAGATGCTGCCGACGATGGCCAGATAGGCCATGCGGACCTGCTGCTCGTACCCTTCCTCAATCAGCGACATGCGGCGCTGGCGGTCGATGTCGCCGGGCCAGCGGCGCGCGACCTCGGCCAGGAAGCGGGCGTTGATCTCGTAGATGATGTCCAGAATGCGCGGCAGCAGTTGCCGGAACAACCGCACCGGCCAGCGCTCCAGGGCTTCCGGCAACAGCGTATGGTTGGTGTAGGCCATCACCTGGCTGGTGATCTCCCAAGCCCGATCCCACACAAGTCCGTGTTCGTCCAGCAGGATCCGCATCAATTCCGCCACCCCGATGGTGGGATGGGTATCGTTGAGCTGGAAGCAGTTTTTCGCGGCGAACTGGCTAAAGTCCTCGCCATGCACGCGCACCCACTGCCGGATCACGTCCTGCAGGCTGGCGGAGGCCAGGAAGTATTGCTGGCGCAGCCGCAGTTCCTTGCCGCTCTCGGTGGCGTCGTTGGGATAGAGCACCATCGTGATGTTTTCCGCCATGTTCTTGGCGCCGACGGCCTCGGTATAACTGCCGGAGTTGAAATCCTCAAAATCGAACTCGTCGGTGGCGGCCGCCGACCACAGCCGCAGGGTGTTGACGGTACCATTCTGGTAGCCGGGAATGGGCACGTCGTAAGGCACCGCCAGGACGTCGTGGGTGTCCAGCCAGCGCCAGCCCATTTCGCCATCGGCTTTCGGATAGCCCTCGGTGCGGCCGCCGAACTTGATTCGTTGCGTGTACTCGGGCCGCTCCAACTCCCACAGGTTGCCGCTGCGCAGCCAGTGGTCCGGCTCCTCGATCTGATAACCGTTTTCGATCCGCTGGCGAAACATGCCGTAGGCGTAGCGGATGCCATAGCCGACCACCGGCAGCCGCAGGGTGGCGCAACTGTCCATGAAACAGGCCGCTAGCCGGCCCAGACCGCCGTTGCCCAGACCGGCGTCGTTCTCGCACTCGGCCAGTTCCTCCAACGTCAGCCCCATTTCATACAGCGCCTTGTTGGCCGGCTCGGCGACGCCCAGATTGAGCATGGCGTTGCTCAGCGCCCGGCCCATCAGGAATTCCATGGACAGATAGTAGGCGCGGCGGACGCCGCCGTCCGCCTCGTAAGCATAGCGGGTGTTTTTCCAGCGCTCCCACAGCCGATCGCGCAGGGTCAGCACCAGCGCCTCGTACATGTAATAGGCATATTTGGTATGCCGGTCGCGGCCTAGCGTGTGACTGAAGTAGTGGCGGAAATCGGCGGCGATGCTCTTGGCGTCCATGCCCAGGGGTGGCAGTTCCGTCAGCCAGGAGGCGGGCGTGCTTCTTTCCAGGAGTTTGATCGTCATGGCGATAGGGTCCGTGAGGTGTGCTTGGGGAATTGGAAACACCCGGCGTCCCAAACCGGGCCGGATAGCTTCGAAAAGACTTTGGTGGTTTCAGCCGCAAACGTGGCGTTAGGGTGGGTTGTTCGTTGTTTGCCGCGAACCTCATGAACAACAATAGTCGGGTTGTTTCCAAATGCAAGGCGCCGGCTGGGGAGCCGGCGGCAAAAGGAAACGGGCGGGGACGAGAATCCAGGCGGGCGCGACGCTAATCCGGGCAATGAGCGGCTTGTTCGCGGGTGTAGAAGCAACCTTGGCGGATGAAGCCGGCGACGACGCTGGCTTTGATCGCCGTGATATGACCACCGCGATCCCGCTCCCGAATCAGGTGAGCGGGTAAGCCATCCAAGGCGTGAAAGGGAGCGGGACGACCATCCGCCCAGCACGAGCAGTAAACCGCGCCGGTTTCGCGATCCAGGAAGCCGGGGATGAACCCGCGGCACTGGTTTTCCGCGCTGACGCCGCCCGTGCCTGCGAACAATTGGTTGTCGGCCTCCAGCATTTCAGGTGTAAGCATCCGCGCCATGATGATGCCCTCACGATGGGTGAATCGAATCAAACTGGAACCGTCCCGCACAGAAGTTGTATCATTAAAACAACTCTTTGTCGAAGCGAGACAAACTGTTGTATTTTAGTCTAGAAGTTTCTGGTGAAACATACAACCTGAAATTGCCATTCAGCTACCGTCGGTGGGCGCTGCGGTTCGGTCCGCATCGCCGAGCGGGAAAGAGTTTCGAATGTCCATGACTCCTCATCTTTATGTTGCCCTGTCCGGGCATGGTTTTGGTCATCTGGCGCAGGTTGCCCCGGTACTGAACGAATGGCGTCGCCGCTGGCCGGAGGCGCGGTTGACTCTGCAAAGCGTGCTGCCGGAGGCGGTGGTGCGCGAGCGCATCGCTGGCCCATTGGCGCTGGTGGTTGGCGCGGCCGATTTCGGCATGGTGATGGTGGATGCCCTGGACGCCAACATTGCCGAGAGTCTGGCGACGTATCGGGACTTTCATGCCGAATGGGACGTGCGGCTGGCTTGGCAGGAGCGCGTGCTGCGGGAAGCGGCGCCGAGTCTGGTGCTGGCCGATATTCCCTACCTGAGCCTGGCGGCGGCGGCCCGGCTGGATATCCCGACGCTGGCGCTCTGTTCGCTGAACTGGGCGGACATTCTGGCCGGCTACTGCCCGGATGAACTCGATCTGCAAGCACTGCGCGCGCCGATGCTGACGGCTTACCACAGCGCCGTCGCCTTTCTGCAACCGACCCCGTCCATGCCGATGCCAGATTTGCGGAATGCCCGATCCATCGGTCCCATTGCCGCTCTGGGCCGGGATCGGCGGCCGGAGATCAATCGCCGGCTCGGCTTGGGCGGGAGCGAAACGCTGGTGTTGATGGGATTGGGAGGCGTGGCCATGCGTCCGCCGCTGGAAGCATGGCCGGAGTTGCCGGGGGTGCGCTGGCTCGCCCCGCCGGATTGGAGCGTGGCGCGGCCAGACATGGTCAACTGGGCGATGCTGGACGATTGCGGGATGCTGGATTTAATCCGCTCGTGCGATGTCCTGTTCACCAAACCCGGCTATGGCGCGTTCGCTGAGGCGGCCTGCAACGGGACGCGGGTGCTTTACGTCGAGCGCGACGACTGGCCGGAGGAGCCGTGGTTGAGCGATTGGTTGCTGGAGTACGGGAACGGCGTGAAAATCGACCGCCGGCAACTGGCGAGCGGCGAGTTGGCGGAACCGCTGCGGGAGTTGCTGGCCCAGCCCGCCAAGCCGCTGGTGGCGCCGACCGGCGTGCATGATGCCGCCGATTGGTTGGATCGACTGCTGGGATTTTGAACTGAAAGCAACTGAACGCAACAGCTTGTGATCTCTCCTACGATTCGATCATACCGCTATCCTTCCAGAGTTGGCGCGCTTTGCCGATGGATAGCTTGCCGCCAAGTCGTAAGGCCGCTTCACCTTGCTTAAGAGGTTTCACCAACACTTGCCCAAGGATATCTTTTTGCTCCGACTCGGAGAGCGTTCCAGGAGAGAAGTGAATGCCGCACGAAGCAAGATCGGCAAAGTTGGTCGCCTGCGGACCCGTCGTCAGAAATGCGCCGGCATCCTGGGAGGCTAACCAAACCGGAAATCCCCACGAACGCCCTTGACGCGCCAGCGAACCCAGAAGACCCGATTTACCTTCTCTGGGCAGTAACAGATGTGCTTCATCAACGAAAAGCACCATCTGGAGCGGCTGAATACCGTCTTGCACCGGCAAAACACGATTCAGTTGACGCATGATAGCGTTCAGGATGAACGCAACGGCAAGCACCTTGGTATCGTTATCGTTACCGAGTTGCTTAAAGTCAATGACATGGGAACGGGTCAGCCATCGATCAAGCGGAGTGGCTCTATCCGCTGTCGCAAACAGACCGAATTGATCGATTTTCTCGATGATGGATAGGCCGACGCCCGTTTCGCCGCGCCGCTCAAGTTCGGATGCCAGAGTACGAAAATCGGGCGTATTTAAGTCGCCATAAGCGTCCCTGATCGCACGTTCCTGGTTAGGGCCTAACTGTGGCGCAAAAGCCCGAATCAGCGCCGAGATTTCCGAAGCGACCTGCGCCTTTTCGGGAGTGTTTTTACCAACCGGCATCGGGTTAACAGGTAGTCCTTGTTCGATAAGCCGAATGTAGCTCGCCCCTGTTGCGGTCAAGAAGGTTTCGCGCATCTGGCGCTGCTGTGGGTTGGCTGGATTGTCCTCAAGCTCACCTTTCAAGTCGAAAAATAAGAAACGCACACCTTGGCGGGCAGCCTGCATGAGCAAATCCAGCGCTAATTGACTCTTACCGGAACCCGGTTTTCCGGAAATTACGATCAAACCATTTCCACCGGACGCATTCAGGGTCCACGGTTCTTCGTCGTGTAATAGCTTGAGTCTGACTGGGACAGAAACGAAGGGGAGTGGATCAATGGAAATGTCAGGCACACCACCGTCCAACAGCGAAAAGTCGCCAAGCTTTAGCAGCGACGAAACGAACATCGCTGGATCATTTGCGCTGTCATCCCACAACTCCTTGAGTTTGAGGCATCCAAACTCAAAATTCAGCTTGAATTGCTGACGGTATTGAGCTTCGTCGAGGGTGGCGCCTGATCTGTAATTTAGAGCCGCGCGGACCACAGCACCAAGTTCGTCGCCGACGATGGTATCCTCGGCAAGTTCGATACCTTGGCTATCCGCTTGCTTAAAGTTTTTTGGCACCCCCATCCCAAGCGCCAAGAACAAGCCGGCGCGACCCGGCACAGCTTTATTTCGCGCATGAATTCGCGTATATACCGACTCAAGAAACTCTCCAACTTCAGCACTGGTTTTTATATTAAATCCCATCAGTCCCTCTCAAAGCACATGCTTGAAATAGTCATTCGATATCTTGACATGATAAGACTGGCTATCAGGATCGCCCTGCGCCGTGAGTGTGTAGACACGAGCCAACTTTGGTGCGATTAATTCAAACAGCGGACCTTTTGGATCGATTTCAGAGTTGGTAGTCAGAATGATACTCTGATGGCCGGTGAGATAGAGTCGCTCAAGCACATTTTCCTTGACTTCCTTATCGAGACGGGCCAACGGAGTATCGACAACCAGTGGTGGAACAATACGGGCCAGTCGGCGGAGTGCTTCTGTGAAAGCCAGGATGCGAACTTGTCTCTGGCCAGCAGATGCATTTGCTGCTTCCCAAGGTATTTTGCTACCGTCGCGGCGTTGTAAAAAGCAATTCCAGTGCTGGTCGAACGACAGCGCCGCGTATTCCAAACCTCGGTCTGTGATGTCCAGATAGAGGCCCCCAACAATGTCAGAAATCTGGTCGCGCAATCGAATTGCAGCACAGCTTTTGATCTCTGAAACTGCCTCCCGGTATTTGTGAGCTAGGCTATTTAAATCTCTTCCCTTGCGAGTTTTCTCGACAGCCTTCAATAGAAGGTCTTCCTCGCGACGAAGCTCGTGAAGTCTCCTGCTAAGCTGGGTTCGCTCAGCTTGGATTTCCCCAATCCGACGCTCGATTCCAGATTTCTCGGCCAGTAGGGAACCACGGCGTTCGCGTAGATCGTTTCCACGTGCGAGAGCATTACTATCCGACTGAAGTTGTTTGAGTTTCTGATCTAACTCTCGTAGTTCAGATCCCTTACGATCAAGATCAGCACACAGGTCAACCAAACCTTTCACAGCGTCTGATCTAATTTTCAGCTTCTGACGTACCTGAACGCTGAGCTCGTTACGCTCCGGAATGACAAACACGGATTCGGACATTCCATCTTCGGGTGGGTGAAACAGACCACGAAGTGCCTTCTCGATCTGAGACTCGTAATATTTCAAAACTGGCTCGGCGAGTATGAACTCAGTTGGCACCCCTTCAAATACTTCCCTTTTAACTTTCGGAATGCGCGGCTCGACACTGGATTTGCGGCTTTCCCAGTCACGGCGTCGTTCTTCTGTTTGCAGATAATTGTGTAAATCTGAGCGAAACTTCCCCAGCAAGGTAACCGGTAATGCTGTTTCCCACGCACCTTCAAGATTGGCTTCCAGCTTATCCTTAATAGATTTGATGTCTTCGCGTTGACGCCTCGCCTTTTCAATTTGCTCTGGATCAACTGCGCCGAGAGAAGAGAGCTGAGCCTCGATATCAGCCAACTCCATCTCGAAGTCCCGTAACTCTCGGCTTTTATCCTCAAGTTCATCCGCCAAGGTTTGCAAATTTTTATCACTTCGAAGAATCTCGCCCTGAATATCGTTTAAGCGTCGTTCATTCTCCGATCCTGCGCCATAGACCTTAGGTATCTTCTGTCCGATTAGATTGCGTAAGTCTTCCTCCAACTCGCTGTAAGAGTACAGACCAAGCACACGGGTAATACCATCCGTGATTTCCCGCTCACCCAGTTGAATACTCTGCCCACGCTCGGCGTCAAAAAAGAAAAACCGGGCTAAATGTCTGGGTAAGAAAGCATCGCGAAGCTTCTGAAGCTTGTCATTGTCTTCAATCCAGCGCATATCTCCAGACAAATTGGCCTTGGAACTGAAGATTGGGGAAGAGGATGATCTATGTTTAATTTGACGAACCAGGGTCAAAGAACGCCGGATAGATCCTGATTCATCCAACTGGGTTAACGCAAGCTCCAGTTCACTGATATCCCGCCCTTCTGCCTTGGCGCGTCGGTTGAGTGATTCTGCAAGGTCAAATTTTGTAGCTTCTGACCCGGATTCAATTTTCTTCAGATCAACTGCTCCGCTATCGCCTACAGCAGCCAGATAGAGCGCTCGCAGCAGATGTGTTTTTCCAGAGGCGTTCCGACCCCCAATCAGGATGGGCCGGCGGCCATCAACAGCACTGAAGTCGATACGGTGTTCACCATAGTAAGGACCAAAGTCCTTGATACGTAGTGAATCGATGTAAATCTCAGGCATCGGTTACTCCAGTAGTTTCGGTATGTACACGAAGAGCATCCTGGAGAATTTGCAGCAATTCGTCGGCTAGCCCCACTGCACGATGGCTCTCTCCGTATTCCTCAACCTTGGCGACAAGGCGTCGGAGAGTATCGAGTGATATCCCTTTCTCAGCGGCAACTTCCTGCTCAATCTTACGAAGTTGGTCATCATCCCTGCTGGTAGACATGGGCATGGCATATCCCCTTTGGTGGGAGAGGATGCTCGCAACCCCATTACCAGAGTCAGGGCCTCGAGCACTGTTCCAGAAGGTTTGAATCCAGAGCAGTTCCTCTTCGCTGATGAGAGAAAGATCCGTCTCCTTCTCAAGTGCGAGAAGTTGCGACAAAAGCTTTTTGCGCGATTCCAGCTTAAACGGTCCTGGTCCTTCAGCGCCATTTTTGCGAACCATATCCCGGAAGCCATTCTCCGGGTCACGGTAATGCACCAGCGTTTCGCGGAATTTGAGAAGCCGTTTCATTCGAGTATCGCCACTGGCGAGAAGACCTTCGCTTGCCTTATCGCGGTCGACCACGGTACAAGTCCAGCAGCCAAACCTGCTGTTCCCACACGAGGGCGTCGTCTGATCCATTACCAGCGGGCATTCACCGCCGGACGCATCCTTATAAAGCTGGAATAACCCCTGATTATCGCCACCCCAAGGATTAGGACGTTCCATCAAGTACTCCCAAACATCATAAGTCGAAAGCTCTTCAATCGGCGTCGAAATCCAGCAGCGTGGTAAATCATCATGACGGCGCAAACCGTGCTCTTTCTTGATCCGAACCCCAAGCGTCTGCGCACGGGAGCCGCTCTCCCCCTTACGCGCGCCGAGCAAAATGATGGCTTCACCCCAGTGACCGATCCGGCTCCGAATGAAATCGCTGACCGGGTCTATTTTCATCCGCTGGGTACACCATCGAAAGGTACGGTTGGGGGGTGGATAACCTCGACCAATCATGTTGACCCAGAACGACTGCTCCGCTGGCGGCTTGAGCAAATGCGCGGTGATGCCTAATCCCTGTTTTGTCGATGCCTGGCTCATAGCGTCCAGCTCCGCCAGCACCCGTTGGACAACGGCGGGTATCTCGACTCGGGTATCGGTGCAAACGACGGCGATTTCCTTGGTGCGCACCTCCGGAGAAAGCAAGGCGAGCGCCTCGAACACAAGGGAGACAATCATGGTGCTGTCCTTGCCGCCGCTATAGCCTACCACCCATGGGCGCGAGTCAAGGGCGTATAAATCAATTAGGGATTTGACGATGGAATCGTACATTCGGTTGCCATAAAAGACGGGGGCATCTAACGCCAATACGCCGAACCGTCGAGTTTTTTATTTCTGTACAGCAATATTAGCTGGTATACAGCCGAAACTCGATGGTTACTTATCGGTGGAGTTTTTTCGCGGAGCGACAAACAAAAACCCTTCCTTAAATAAGGAAGGGTTTTTGCGGCGCGCATTTCACCATCACCACACACCAGTGCAGCGTGTGTGGCAACGATGGAACCGTTTAGTGATGCTCGATCGCCCGGCGGACTTCTTCCAGCGAGTTCGGATCGTCGAGCGTGGACAGATCGCCCGGATCGCGGCCTTCGGCCAGCGCCTGGATGGAACGCCGCAGCAGCTTGCCGGAACGGGTCTTGGGCAGCGAACTGACGAAGTGGACGTTGTGCGGCTTGGCCACCGCGCCGAGCAGTTCCTGGACCTTGGCGATGATTTCCTTCTCCAACCGCTCGGAGGCGCCCGCCACATCGAGCTGGGTCGGATCCTTCAGGCGGCAGAAGCCGACCGGCACTTGACCCTTGACCTTGTCCGCCACGCCGATCACCGCCACTTCGGCGACGGCCGGATGGTTCTGGATCGCCTCTTCGATTTCGCGGGTGCCCAGCCGGTGGCCGGCCACGTTGATCACGTCGTCGGTGCGGCCCAGGATGAAGAAGTAGCCATCCTCATCGCGCACCGCCCAGTCGGAGGAGGTGTACAGCATCTCCTTGAAGCTGGTGAAATAGCTCTGGACGAAGCGCTTGTCGTCGCCCCACACCGTGCTCAGACAACCTGGCGGCAGTGGCGGCTCCACCACCAGCACACCCTTTTCGCCCCGTGGCATTTCCTCGCCGGTCCCTTCGCTGATGACCCGGATGTTATAACCGTAGACCGGAAATCCGGGCGAGCCGAAGCGGTTGGGCTTGAGATCCACGCCCGGCAGGTAGGACAGCATCGGCCAGCCGGTCTCGGTCTGCCAGTAGTGGTCGATGACCGGAATTTGCAGGGCGTCGGTGATCCAGCGCGAGGTTGGCTCGTCCAGCGGCTCGCCCGCCAGGAACAGGTAGCGCAGGCACGACACGTCGTGCATCGTCATGTACTTCTGATCCTGCGACTTCAGCACACGCACCGCCGTCGGCGACGAGAACATCGACCGCACCTGGTATTCGTTGACGATCTTCCACCAGATGCCGGGATCCGGGCGAATCGGCAGACCCTCGTAGAAAATCGTGGGCGAGCCGTTGATCAGCGGAGCGTAGACGATATAGGAGTGGCCCACCACCCAGCCGATATCGGAGGTGGCGAACATGGTCTCGCCGGGGTTGATGTGATAGAGATGCTTCATGGTCGAGGCCAGCGCCACCGCGTAGCCGCCGACATCGCGCTGCACGCCCTTGGGAATCCCAGTGGTGCCGGAGGTGTAAAGGATGTAGCTCGGCTCGTTGGATTCCAGCCAAGTGATCGGGACCTCAGCATCCATGTGCTGGGCGCGCAGGGTCGCGTAATCCAGATCGCGGCCTTCGACCAGCGTCAGGCCCTTGTCGAGGCCACGGTTGCAGATCACGACGTTTTGCGGCGGGAACTTGGCCAGGCTGCACGACTCGTCCACCAGATGCTTGTAGGGCACCGCCTTGCCGCCGCGCATGCCGGCGTCGGCGGTGATCATCAGTTTGGGCTTGGCGTCGTCGATGCGCACCGCCAGGTTGTAAGCCGCGAATCCACCGAACACGACGGAGTGAACCGCGCCGATCCGGGCGCAGGCCAGCATGGCGAAGGCGGCTTCGGCGATCATCGGCATGTAGATGATCACCCGGTCGCCCTTGCCCACGCCCAGCGACTGCAACACCGCCGCGAACCGGTTTACCTCGCGATGCAGCTCGGCGTAGGTATAGATTTTGGTTTCGTCGGTTTCCGTCGAGATGTAGATGACTGCCCGTTGATCGGCGCGGTCGGCCAGATGCCGGTCCACCGCGTTGTAGCAGAGGTTGGTCTCGCCGCCGACAAACCACTTGCAAAACGGCGGCTTGCTGTAGTCGCGCACTTTCTGCGGCGGCTTGTTCCAGTCGATCAGCTTCGCCTGTTCGCCCCAGAAACCCTCGGGGTCATCGATGGACCAGCGGTGAAATTCTTCGTAATTCATGCTTGGGTAGCCTCCAGTTCGGTGGTTTGGAAACGCGACGTTATGATTATCGCCAGCAATGAGTGTAGTCGCTCGATCGGAAATTTCCCGCCCGCCGTCCCCGAAATCATCGGAGACGGCGGGATGCTACTTACTTCAACAGGTCTTCGATGCTGGCGCGTTCCTCGCGTAACTCCTGTTCGGTGGCCTTCATCTTCTCGCGGCTGAATTCGTCAACCGGCAGACCCTGCACGATCTGGTAGTCGCCGTTCTTGCAGACGCACGGATAGGAGTAAATGATCCCCTCGCCGACGCCGTAGGAGCCGTCAGACGGCACCGACATGCTGACCCAGTCGCCGTCTGGAGTGCCCAGCGCCCAGTCGCGCATGTGGTCGATGGCCGAGGAGGCGGCGGAGGCGGCGGAGGACGCGCCGCGCGCCTTGATGATCGCCGCGCCGCGCTGCTGCACGTCGGGGATGAAGGTGTCGCGGTACCAGCTCTGCTCGACCAGCTTGGTCGCCGCCTGGCCCTTGACGGTGCATTGGCTGATATCGGGATACTGGGTCGAGGAGTGGTTGCCCCAGATCGTCATCTTCCTGATGTCGTTGACGTGGGTCCCGGTCTTCTCGGCCAGTTGGCTCAGGGCGCGGTTGTGGTCCAGCCGGGTCATGGCGTGGAACCGGCGACGGTCCCGATCCGGGGCGTTGCACGCGGCGATCAACGAGTTGGTGTTGGCCGGGTTGCCGACCACCAGCACCCGGATGTCGGCGGCGGCATGATCGTTGATCGCCCGGCCCTGCGGCCCGAAGATGGCGCCGTTGGCGGTCAACAGGTCCTTGCGCTCCATGCCGGGGCCGCGCGGCCGGGCGCCGACCAGCATGGCGAAGTTGGCGTCCTTGAACGCCACTTCCAGTTTGTCGGTGGCGACCACGCCGGCCAGTAGCGGGAACGCGCAGTCGTTCAGTTCCATCACCACCCCCTGCAACGCCTGGAGCGCCGGGGTGATTTCCAACAATTGCAGGATCACCGGCTGATCGGGACCCAACATGCTGCCCGAGGCGATCCGGAAAGCCATGGCGTAGCCGATGTTGCCAGCGGCGCCGGTGATAACGACGCGGACGGGTGCTTTCATGCGTGTGCTCCTTTGACGTTAGCGAGGATGCCAGTGCGGCTGAGAATGCTCCGGGGCCGTAACCGAAGTACGTTCCCGGAACTGGGTAGAACGATGATGGACATGAGGTGGCGAAAACCTGCCAAGCGGCGAACGGAACCGTGGCGATATTTTTATAATGGGGCGCCGACCGACCGCGGCGGCGTCTGGCTTTAAAGTTGAAAAATAGTAACGTAGATTGCCGTGTTTTGAAACGAATGCCGGTTTTGCCGGCGGGGAAGTCTATCGCGATGAGCAATTCGTTCACCCGGGGCGCGGGTTATGTGCTGACTGGCCTGCGCTGGTTGCCCAAGGCTGGCCTGCGCGGCTTCGTGGCGATTCCGCTGCTGATCAATACCCTGTTGTTCGGTGGCGGCATCTGGCTGGCCGCGAGCCAGTTGCAGCGCCTCGATCAGGCGGTGCAAGGCTGGCTGCCGAACTGGCTGGCCTGGCTGCACTGGCTGTTGTGGTTACTGTTCGTCCTGACCGTGCTGGTGGTGATTTTTTACGCCTTTTCCCTGGTGGCCAACCTGATTGCCGCGCCTTTCAATGGTCTGCTGGCCGAGCGGGTCGAAAAGATGATCAAACCGGACGGTGGCATCCAGCCGCCACCCGCTGAAGCGTCGTGGCGGGAGCTGTTGTTCAGTCCGCTGACGGAACTGCGCAAGCTGCTGTACTTCATCGCCTGGGCCATTCCCGTGATAGTGGTGTCGTTCGTGCCGGTGGCGAACGTGGCCGCGCCAGTGCTCTGGGTGGTTTCCACGTCCTGGATGCTGGCGCTGGAGTACGCTGACTATCCGCTCGGCAACCGGGGGGTGAACCCCCAGGCGCAGCGCCGGCTACTGCGCCGACACTGGCCGCTCACGCTGGGCTTCGGCGGCATGACCCTGCTGCTCACCCTGATCCCCGGACTGAATTTGCTGGTCATGCCGGCGGCGGTGATCGGCGCGACGTTGATGTGGAATAAAGAGTTGTCGGATTCGGCATGAAGGAGGCGAAGACTGGGCGGGAGCTGATCTTGCGCCTGCTGTATGGCGGCCTGCTGTACCTGCTCCTGCCGCTGGCGTTGCTGCGGCTCTATTGGCGTGGCCGGCGAGATGCGGGACACCGCCGGCGTTGGACCGAGCGGCTCGGCTTTGTTCCATTGTTGCCGTCGACCGGCTGCCTGTGGCTTCACGCCGTGTCGGTGGGCGAAGCCCGCGCCGCCCTGCCGCTGATTCGCGCCCTGCTGAACCGCTATCCCGGGCTACCGCTGCTGGTGACCACCACCACCCTGACCGGCTCCCGCCAAGTGCGGGAGGCGCTGGGCGAACGAGTCCATCACGTCTACGCTCCTTACGATCTGCCCGGCGCGGTGCGGCGGTTCCTGCGCCGGACCCGGCCCCGGCTGGCGGTGATCATGGAAACCGAGTTATGGCCCAATCTGCTGCGGCAGTGCGCGATCGCCAGCGTCCCGGTGCTGATCGCCAACGCCCGGCTGTCGGAGCGTTCGGCGCGCGGCTATGCCCGGATGGGCTGGCTGACCGCCGCCATGATGCGCGACATCGCCCTGATCGCGGCCCAGGCGGAGGCCGACGCCGACCGCTTTCGCGCCCTGGGCGCGTCCAGGGTGCAAGTGGCCGGCAATCTCAAGTACGACCTGACGCTGCCCGACGATTTGCCGGAGCGGGGACGGCATCTACGGCGGGATCTGTTGGGAGACGACCGGCCGGTCTGGATCGCCGCCAGCACGCACGCCGGCGAGGACGAGCACATTCTGGACGCCTTCGCCCGGCTTCGCGCCCGCTGGCCGGAACTGTTGCTCCTCCTCGTGCCGCGCCACCCGGAACGCTTCGACGATGTGGCGGCGCTCTGCCGGCAGCGGGGTTTCGGCGTGGTCCGGCGCGGCGAACGACGGCCCTGCGCACCGAATGTCGCCGTGTTCCTCGGCGACAGCATGGGCGAGTTGCTGCTGTTCTACGCCGCCGCCGATCTGGCTTTCGTCGGCGGTAGCCTGGTTTCCACCGGCGGCCATAACGTGCTGGAACCGGCGCTGCTGGGGTTGCCGGTGCTGTTCGGGCCGCACATGTTCAACTTCACCGAAGCCGGCGAGCGACTACTAGAAGCGAAAGCGGCCTGGCAGGTTACCGACGCGGCGGAACTGGCGGCGATGGTGGACCGGCTGCTGGCCGATCCGGAGTTGCGTCAAGGCGCGGGTCGGCGCGGCCGGGCGGCGGTGGAACGCCATCGCGGGGCGCTGACGGCGCTGCTGGGCTGCATCGAAACCCTGCTTTGACAAAACCCGTTTCGGTTGCGCCGAAGCCTTGGAGCATCGAGATATCGAGACATGAATATCGCTTGGCTGCGCTACCTTGCGCCACTGTTGCTCCTGCTATCGGTATTTTGGACGGGCAACGCCGCTTCTCAGTCCACCAGCCCGGCATCGCCCGCCGCCGCGTCCGCCGCCCCCACGCTGGAAGAGGCGCAGGCCAGGCTGGCCGTTCTCGCCACCCTCCGCGATCTGCCGGACAGCGAGCGCACCCAGGCAAAGGAGTTGTATCAACAGGCCATCAGTCAGTTGCAGGCGGCGAAAAGCTACGCCGACACCGTGGCCTACTACCAGCAGCTCCAGCAGTCGGCCCCGTTGGAAACCACTCGCCTGCAACAAACCCTGAGCGGCGAGCCGCCGCCCGAGCCATCGCCAAAGCTGTCCACCGAAGATCTGTCCCGGCAACTGGCGCAAACCCAGGCCAGCCTGAGCGACGCCCAGAAGCGCTTGGCCGATGTGGACCAGCAACTGACGGTCCAGCAGGCGCGCCCCAAGAATATCCCAAACGAACTGGACGGACTCAAGCAGCAAGCCGCCGAATTGGAAAGCAAGCTGCAAGCAGCCATGCCGACCACCACCCTGTTGCTGGCCCAGGCGCGACTGCTGGCGTTAACCACTCAGCGGCAGGCGCTGAACCAGCAGATCGCCATGCTGGAGCAGGAACGGCTGAGCTACGATGTCCGTCACGCCCTGTTGAACGCCCAGCGGGCGGTGGCGGCGCGGGAAGTCGCGCAAGCCCAGGCCCGGGCCCAACAACTGCAATATCTGCTGAACGCTCGCCGCCGCGATGAAGCGGCCGTGGTCGTGCGCCAGACCACCGAAGCCACGCAGGAGGCCGCCGCCAAACCGGCCGTGGTCCAGGCCGCCGCCGCCGAAAACGCCGCCATCAGTCGCCGGTTGGCGGAACTGGTTCGGAGTAGCGACGACATCAATGATCGCCAAGCGCGGGTCGGCGAACATCTGGCGCAATTGACGGAACGGATGCGGGGAATCCGGCAACAGCTCGGCATCGCCGGCTTCAGCGACGCCATCGGGCCAATTCTGCTGGAAGAACGGCGCAATCTGCCGGATGTCCGCCAGTATCAGCGCAACGCCAGGGAGCGCCAGCAAGGCATCGTCCAAGCTCGCCTGGAACAATTCAAGACCGAGGAACTGCTGCGTCGCTCCCGGGCTATCGAGGAGAGTCTTCAGGAACTGGCCGCCAAATTCGACCCGCAATGGTCGGATGCGCAGCAGCAGGCAACGCTGGCGGAACTACGGCAACTGCTGGTCGAACGCCAACAACTGCTGGAAAAACTCAGCAGCGGCTACTCGAACCTCACCTCCGGCTTGGTTGCCCTGGACGAAGCCCAGCGCAAGTTGATCGACCAAGCCGAGCTGTACGGGGCCTTGCTCGACCGCCATCTGCTGTGGATTCGCAGCAGTCTGCGGCTCGGCTTCGAATGGCTGAAGACGCTGGGGCTGGCGTTGGACTGGCTGACGGAACCATCCCACTGGGAGGAAGTTTGGCAAAACCTGGGGCGTGGAGCGCGCAATCAGCCGGAATGGGCGATTCTCGGCGCGCTGGTTTTTTTGGGTTTGCTGTATTACCGCCGCTTGCTGATCAAACGGCTGGGCGAAGGGGTGGACGCCATCGGCGATGTTCGCCGCGATCGTTTTAGACTCACCGCCCGCGCCTTGGCGATGACCGTGTTGCTGGCGCTACCCTGGCCCTGGCTGATGGCGTGGCTGGCTTGGCTGTTGTCGGTCTCCGGCAACGCCGCCGACTTCTCGCGGGGGCTGGGTCTTGGTCTCGTCGCCGGCGCGTTCCTGACCGTGAATATTAACTTCCTGCGCCAGCTTTGCCGTCCGCAGGGGTTAGCGATGGCCCATTTTGGCTGGAGCGAAGCCGGTTGTCGGTTGCTGCGCCGCCACCTCAACTGGTTTCTGTGGATCGAACCGTCGGGCCCAATCATCGTCGGGCTTTGCGAAACGCAACCCGATACGCTGTACGGCGATACCCTGGGACGGCTGGCGTTTTGCGTCAGCTCGCTGGCGCTGACCGGCGTGCTCTGGCGGGTGCTGGATCCTCGCCGAGCATTGCTTGCCGGTCTGGCGGCGGGTCGTGCCGGCGCAACCTGGCGGTTGCGTTACCTGTGGTATCCCCTGATCGTGGGGACGAATGCATTGATCGTTTTGCTGGCGTTGTCCGGTTACTACTACACCGCGATGCAGTTGCGCGGTCGCATGATGCTCACGGCCTGGCTGCTGCTGGGCGCGGTGCTATTAGTCAATCTGTTTTTGCGCTGGCTGAACATCAGCCAGCGCCGCTTGGCCCTGCAACACGCCCTCGCCAAGCGCGAAGCGCAGTTGGCCGCCCGCGCCAGCAAGGACGCCGCGCCGGCTTCCGGGGAAGGCGTGCCGGAAATCCTCAACCTGCCTGACCTGGATCTGACCACCATCAGCGAGCAGACCCGCAGTTTGATGAGCCTCACGGTGCTGCTGGGATTGGGCTTCGGGTTGTGGCAAATCTGGGGCGGTCTGATTCCGGCATTTTCCATCCTCAACGAGATCACCCTTTGGCATCAAACGGTACAGACTGCCACGGGCGCGCAGGTCGCGGACATTACCTTGGGGAGCATCGTGGTGGCTGGGGCGTTGTTGCTGTTGATCGGCTTCCTGGTCCGCAATCTGCCTGGGGTGTTGGAACTGGTGGTGTTGCAGCGTCTGGAGGTGGACCCCGGCAATCGCAACGCGATCATCACGATCAGCCTCTATCTGATTACCGCCGTCGGGCTGGTGACGGTGTTGGACATCATCGGCGTCGGCTGGGATCAGGTGCAGTGGCTGGTCGCCGCTCTTGGCGTGGGTTTGGGATTCGGCCTGAAGGAGATTTTCAGCAATTTCTTTTCGGGGTTGATTCTGCTGCTGGAACGGCCGATCCGGGTCGGCGACACCGTGACGCTCGACAATTTGAGCGGAACGATATCGCGCATCAACATCCGCGCCACCACGATCATCGATTGGGATCGCAAGGAAATCATCGTTCCCAACAATACCTTCATCACCGGTTCGCTGATCAACTGGGCCCGGAACGATCCCATCACCCGGATCGTGATTCCGGTGGGGGTCGGCTACGACAGCGATCCGTTGCGGGTCCACGAGGTGCTGTTGGCAGTGGCGACTTCCCACTCGCTGGTACTCAAGGAGCCGGCCCCGGCGGTGTTGTTCCTGAAGTTCGGCGACAGCGCGCTGGAATTCGAGGTGCGGGTGTTCGTGCGGGAACTGGCCAACCGGCTGCCGCTGACCCACGAATTGCACCACCACATTCTTCAGGCGCTGCGGGCGAACGATATCCAAATTCCCTTTCCGCAGCGGGACGTGCATCTGCGCGGTGTGGCGGCGGTGCAGCGAAACCCGTTGGACAAGGATTCGGATCCTCCGTCCGGATTGCGCTTGGAGTCCAGTCCTTCCCGTTACTCCCCCGACTGCAACAGCGATCCCCGCTCCCGCGCCTGATGGACGGTGGCCAGGAATACGCCGATGCCAAGGCCGAGGTAGCCGGCGTTCAGCAGCAGGGCGTAGAGCAAATAATCCAGCCGGACCGCATGGTCCAGCAGCACCGCCCGCATGCCCTCGAACACGTAGCTGGCTGGCAATGCCCAGGCCAACGGTTGCAGCCAGCCGGGCAGGATGGCAACGGGGTAATAAATGCCGCACAGCGGGGCCAGGGCAAAAATGGCTGCCCAAGCGATACTTTCCGCACCCATGCCGTAGCGCAACACCAACGCCGATACCAGCAGGCCGATGGCCCAGCCCATCAACAGTAGGTTGAGGAAGAACCCCGCCAGCGGCGCGCCGAGATCGAACAGGTTGAAGCCGTAGAACGGCATCGCCAGCAGGACCGCGATGCCGACGCCGAGCACGGTGCGCACCAGGCTGATGGACATCAGTGCAACGATGAGTTCGATGGGTTGCAGCGGGCTGATGAACAGTTGCGCCAGATTGCGGGCGTGCAATTCCTCGAAAAACACTACCGACAGGCCCAGTTGGCTGCGAAACAGAATGTCCCACAGCAACACGCCCGACAGCAGCAATCCCGTCGCTTGGTTCAACACATCGCTGTGGCTGGCCAGATAGCGGGTGATAAAGCCCCACAGGATCATCTGCACCGTCGGCCAATAGGCCAGTTCGATGATGCGAACCCGCGAACTCCGCAGCAGATAGAGATAGCGCAACGCCAGCGCGCCGATCCGGTGGGGGGAGATGCCATTCATTCGAGGACCTCGCCGCTTTGAATCCCCCGGGCAATATCGAGAAAGACTTCCTCCATGTCCTTGCGACCGTAGCGGTGAATCAACTCGCGCGGCGCGCCGGTGGCGACGATGCGACCGGCTCGCAGCATGATGATCTGGTCGCACAACCGCTCGACTTCGCTCATGTTGTGCGAGGCCAGCAACAGCGTCGCGCCGCTCCGGCGCTGGTAATCGATCAATATGCGGCGCATCCGGTCGGCGGTATCGGGATCGAGCGAAGCGGTCGGCTCATCAAGCAGCAGGATTTCCGGTTGGTTCAGCAGCGCCTTGGCCAGCGCCACGCGGGTTTTCTGACCGGCGGACAGGCTGCCGTAGGGGCGCTGGAAGAAAGCCTCGATGTCCAAATCCCGGCCCAACGTCGCTAGTCGTTCCCGCACCCGGCGCACGCCGTACAGCCGGGCGTAGACCGTGAGATTTTCCGCCACGGTCAGCCGTTGCGGCAAATCCACGTAGGGCGAGGAAAAGTTCATGCGCGGCAACACCCGCTGGCGGTGGCGCGGCACGGCCTCGCCGAGAATCCGAATCTGGCCACTGGTCGGCAGCAGCAAGCCCAGCAGCATGGCGATAGTGGTGGTTTTGCCAGCGCCGTTGCCGCCCAGCAGCGCGCAGGTGGCGCCACGGTCGATGGCGAAGTTGATTCCGTCCACCGCCCGCACCGGGCCGTAGTGCTTGCGCAGGTCCTCGACCTGGATGATGGGCGGTTCAGCCACTTCAACCCGCCGTTCGCGCCAGCTTCGGCAAATCGCCCGCTAAACCCATCGCCCGGCGGGCGATCAGGTTTTTGAGCGGCCCGGCGGCGTCGGTCAGGTTGAGGCCGATGTTGCGCAGCAACCGCACCGGTGGCAGGGTATTGCCGAACAGCCGCTTGAAGCCGTCCATTATCCCCAGCATCAGCAGGTTGTCGCCCTTCCGCCAGCGTTCGTAGCGACGCAACACCTTGAGCGCGCCGAAATCCTGGCCGGCGGCATGGGCGTCCAGAATCACCTCGGCCAACGTCGCCGCGTCCAGCAAACCCAGATTCACCCCTTGGCCGGCCAGCGGATGAATGACGTGAGCGGCATCGCCGATCAGGGCCAAGCCTGGTTTGACGTAGGCATGAACGTGTTGCAACCGCAGCGGGAACGCCGCCCTTGGCCCTACCTCAACGATAGCGCCCAACCGCAAGTCAAAGGCCGCCGCCAGCGCCGCGCCGAAATCGCGCTCGTCCAGGGCCAGCAGGGTATCGGCCTTCTCCGGCGCGGTGGCCCAGACGATGGAACAGCGGCCGTCGTACAGCGGCAGGAACGCCAATGGTCCAGTCGGTAAAAAACGCTGCCAGGCCGTTTCCTGATGCGGTTCGGCGGCGCGCACGTTGGCGACCACCGCGTGCTGTTCGTAACTCCAGCCGCCGGCCTGGATACTGGCCAGTTGCCGGACCTTGGATGATGCGCCGTCCGCGCCGACCAGCAGCCGGGTGATGAATTCGCGCCCGTCGTTCAAGCACACCCGCCAGCCGCCTTCGTCCAGCGTCTGCGCGGTTTCCAGCGCCGCCGGACAAAGCAGCTCCACCGCCGGCAGGCGCCGCGCCCGTTCCAGCAGGGCGTATTGGATCACCCGATTCTCGATGATCCAGCCCAGCAGCGGTTCGCCGATGGCGGCGCTGTCGAAGTGGATACTCCCGAAACCGGTCGCGTCCCAGACGCGCATGTCGCGGAACGGGCTGACCCGCCAGGCGGCGATGCCGTCCCAGGCGCCGACGGCGGCGAAAATGCGCTGCGAGGCGCGGCTGATGGCGGACACGCGCGAATCGAGGTCCGCGCCGGGGCGGATGCGGTCCAGCGGAGCGCCTTCCAGCAGGGCGATTTTCAGATCGGCATCGCCCAGCGCGCAGGCCAGCGCCGAACCGACCATGCCGCCGCCGGCGATGATGAGGTCGTAGTCGGTATTCATGTTGTCAGCGCCAGTCCCCGCGCCAGTTTCGGCAAGCGCCCATCCAGGCCCATCATCTGGCGGGCGAAAAGATGTTTGACCGGCGGGCAGAGATCGAAAGCCAGCAGCCCCAGGTTGCGAGCGGCCTGCGCCGGCCATAACGGATTGGCGAACAGCCGGTTCAGGGCGTCGGTGAACGCAATCGTTTGGCGCTGATCCCAGCGCCGCCAGTCGGCGTAACGGTTCAACGCGCGGATGTCGCCGATGTCCTGTCCCAGCCGCTGGGCGTCCGCGATCACCTCGGCCAGCGCCGCCACGTCGCGAATCCCGAGATTGAAGCCCTGGCCGGCGATGGGATGCAGGGCGTGGGCCGCGTTGCCGATGATGGCCACGCGGGCGCGGGCGTGTTCGCGGGATTTCAGCAGAAACAACGGATACGCTTGTCGGTGGCCCACCCGCGGCAATGGTCCCAGCCGGTCGCCGAACCGCTCGCTCAGCAGGGCAAGAAAACCGGCGTCGTCCAACTCCATGACCGCTGGAACCTCGGCCTCGTTCACCGTGCAGACCACCGCGCAGCGATTTTCGCTCATGGGCAAAAACGCTACCGGGCCATCGGCGGTAAAACGCTCGTAGGCAACATTGTCGTGGGGCAGAGTCGGCGTGACGTTGGCGATGATCGCCTGCTGGCCGTAGTCCCAGCGCAGGGCGGCGATGCCGAGGTGCTCGCGCACCTGCGAATTCGCGCCGTCGGCGGCGACCAGCAGTCGGGCGCGGAATTCGACGGTTCGTTTATCGCCATGGCGAACGGTGGCCCGGGCAGCGCCCGCTTCGACGGCGACCTGCTCCAGCCGGGCCGGACATAGCAGTTCGACGCCGCGCAACGTCGGTAATTTCGCCAGCAGCGCCGCGCCGATTCCGCGCGCCTCAACCACGTAGCCGAGCGCATCCACGCCCTCCTCGCGGCTGTCGAGATGGGCGAAACCAGGGCTGCCACGTTCGGAGATGTGAATCTGGCGGATCGGGGTGGCGCTCGCCGCCAGCGCCTCCCACAGGCCCAGGGTCTGGAAAATGCGCCGGGTACCCTGCGCCAAGGCCAGGGTGCGGTCGTCGTAGCTGGGATGTTGGCTGACGGTCAGCGGCGCGGCCTCGACCAGACCGATGCGCAGCCCCAGCCCGTCCAGCGCGCAGGCCAGGCTGGCCCCCACCAGACCACCGCCGATGATGAGCAGATCGTAATCGGTGGCCGTCATCGTCCTTCCCGCATCAGCGCCTCAATGTCGGCGATTTCCTTGGGCGCGGCGGCGGTCAACACCTCGTTGCCTTCGGTGGTGACCAGCACGTCGTCCTCGATGCGGACGCCGATCCGCTGCCAGCATTCGTCCAGTTCGGTTTCCAGGTAAACTCCCAGCCGCGCCCAGTGGGCGTCCATGACCTTGCCGCCGGCCGGGATGTACAGTCCGGGTTCGATGGTGGTGACCATGCCCGGTTCAAACAGCCGCCAATCTTCGCCGGTCTTATAGTCGCCGACGTCGTGAACGTCCATTCCCAGCCAGTGGCCGGTACGGTGCATGTAGAACGGTTTGTGCTGCTCCGCCGCGATCAGTTCCTCGACATCGCCGTGCAACAAACCGAGCGCTGCCAGCCCTTCGGTCAGGGTCCGCACCGCCGCATCGTGCGGTTCGTTGAAGTGGCAACCGGGCCGAACCTTGCCAATCGCCGCTTTTTGCGCGGCCAGCACCAGTTCGTAAATGGCGCGCTGTTCGCCGGAGAAGCGGCCGTTGACCGGGAAGCTGCGGGTGATGTCGGAAGCATAGCCGTCGAGTTCCGCGCCGGCGTCAATCAGCACGATATCGCCATCGCGCAAGGGAGCATTGTTCTCGGTGTAGTGCAGGATGCAACTGTTATCGCCCCCGCCGACGATGGACGGGTAGGCCCAGCCCGCGCCGTTGCCAACGAAGGTATGCAGAATTTCCGCTTCGAGTTCGTATTCCATCATTCCTGGCCGGCAGGCGCGCATCGCCCGTTGATGCGCCTCGGCGGCGATCCGGGCGGACTCGCGCATCACCGCGATTTCCTCCGGCTCCTTGCGCAGGCGCATGGCGTGCAGCGCATGCTCCAAGGCGACGAACGTGACCGGCGCCCGCACCCCGGTCCGGGCCTTGCCACGCACTTGGTTGAGCCAGCCCATCATCCGCCGGTCGAAGTCCGGGTTGTAGCCGATGGCGTAAAACACCCGCTCGCGGTTTTCCAGCAGCGGCGGCAACAACTGGTCGATCTCGGCGATGGGATGGGCGTTATCCACCCCATGGCGATCCATCGCCCCTTGCGGCCCGGCGCGGCGGCCATGCCAGATTTCCATGTGCGGGTCGCGCTCGCGGCAGAACAGCAGGAATTCGTGTTCGCCGCCGGGCGCCAGCACGGCGATAGCCTCCGGTTCGGGAAAGCCGGTCAGATAATAAAAATCGCTGTCCTGACGGAAGGGATGATGGACATCGCGGTTTCGGGGCGTGGACGGCGCGGCGGGCAGCAGGGCGATCGAACCTGGCCCCATGCGCTCCATCAGGGCGCGGCGACGACGGGCGAACACGGCGGCGGGAATGGCGCGGGCGAGCATCGATGGATTCCGGTTCAGTGCAGGCGAGCAGGGGAGACGGAACGGCGCAGGTCCTCCAGGACCATCAGCAACCCGACCCGCAGGTATTCGACTACTTCGGCGTAGGCGGTTTCATCGGCTTCGCTAGCCTCATCAGTCTCGAAGCCGACCTGGGCGATTTCCGTGGCGTCGCGCAGGAATTCCCGGCTTTCCACGGACAACTGGCCACGTCGGTCGGCTTGGCCCAGCCCCAGTCCATACAGCAGACCCTGGCACCAGGCACCGAGGGCGTCGGCGCGCTGGCGCAAGGGCGCGTCGTCGTCGGGCAACAGCGGAGTCACGGAACCGTCGGCGGCGTTCAGTTGGGCGGCGCCAAACTCGAGCAACTTGGAAAGAAGATCGCGAACCGGCTCGGTCAGTTCCGCGCCCTCGGCCAACTCGTCGCGCGCCAGAGCGAGCCAGTGGTCGCGATCCAGGGCGGGATCGGCGCAAAGGAGACCGCATAGCAGGCCGTGCAGTTCCGCGGGATCGAGTGGGTCGAGCAGGCGAGACAGGCGTTCGAACAGGGGCAGATGAGCGGTGGACATGCGGTGAACTCCAGCGCCCGGACGGCGCAACGCGCGATTATCGTAGCATTCCGCGCCCAAACTCCGAAATTATGGTCGGAAGGGGCGGTTGAAATTGACCGGGGCGGAATGGCCGCTCTATAGTAGTTAACATGGAAAATGATAATTTTGCTGAAAACGAACCGCTGGCCGAGGCGGACGACTTCGACGCGATGCCCGAAGCCGTTGAAACCGTCGAAACCAACTTGATCATTCTTGCCGAACGGATGGATCGACTGGCAGGATGGTGCGAGTGCTTGGCGCGGGAAAACCGATCCTTGCACGAGCGGATAGCCATGCTTCAGGCCGAACGCGATGCCCTGCGCGAGAAAAATGAACAATTACGCGCGCGGATCGACACCATGATCGTGCGGTTGAAAGGGTTGGGACAAAGCTTGTGAGCCAAAAAACCGTTAGTGTGGCCGTGCAGTTGGCCGGTTGCGATTATCGCTTCGCCTGTTCGCCCGCCGAGCGGGATGAATTGCTCGAAGCGGCCCACCATCTCGACCGGAAGATGCGGGAGATTCGCGATCACAGCGGCAAATCCCTGGCCTTGGAATCGGTCGCGATGATGGCCGCGCTGAATCTCAGTCACGAATTGTTGCGACAGCAACGGCATGCCACTGAAACGGATGCCCTGCTCAGCCACCGCCTGCGGGATTTATTGCGGAAAGTTGACGCTGTCTTGAGTCAAGCAACCTTGAATGAGGTATAATACGCATAGAGATTGATTTTAGTTCGGGCGCTCCCTGCAGTGTTCGAGTAATAGGTCGGGCAACCCCTTGATCCTAATTAATCTGACCCGGGGTGTGCGGTTGTCGGCGTCAATGTGCATGTCCGCCTTGCCGCGGAAAGCCTGGTGCGCCGCTCTGTTCCCCCACTTGAACCTTGCGGTTCAAGGGTAACGGCTAAAAACGGCACAGGTGGAGAGCGCCCCCTCCTTGCAACTCAGGCGACGCCTCAGCGTCGCTTTTTTTTTGCCGCTTCGCGACCTTCATGACCGACGACCCGCGCGAATTGCGCCAACGGTTGCGCGCCCTGCGCCGCGCCTCGTCCCCCGCCGAGCGACGCCAAGCGGCATTGGCTGTCGCCTGCCGGCTGGAGAACTGGCCGGTGTGGGTCGGTGCGACCCGGGTGGCCGGTTACTGGGCCTGCGATGGCGAACTGGACCCCGCGCCACTGCTGGAACACGCCTGGGTCGCCGGTCGGTCGGTTTATCTGCCGGTGCTGGACGGCGAATGCTCGCTCCGCTTCGCGCCGTACCCACCTGGCGCGCTCTTGCGCCGCAATCGGTTCAATATCCCCGAACCCGAAGTCTCGCCGATGGAATGGTTGGAACCCTCGCGTTTGGATGTGGTATTGGCGCCGCTGGTGGCTTTCGACCGGACGGGAACGCGCCTGGGTATGGGCGGGGGATTTTACGACCGCGCCTTCGCGTTTTTGCGCGATCCAAGCTATCGTGGCCACCGGCCCGTGCTGCTGGGTCTGGGCTACGAATTCCAGAAGGTTGTCGAACTGATCCGGCAACCGTGGGATGTGCCGCTGGACGCAGTAGTCACCGAGGCGGCGCTGCATGTATTTTTCGCCGAAGGTTCGGCTCCCACCGCCGTTTAACCGCCTCCAGCCAGAAACATCCGATAAGCCGGATTTTGGGTCTCGTCGCGCCAGGGATAGCCCAGCTCGCGGACGTACCGAACGAACCGCAACCGTTCGTCTTCCGGTACCTGAATGCCTACCAGCACCCGGCCGTAGTCGGAACCGTGATTGCGATAATGGAACAGGCTGATGTTCCAGCCGTGCGCCATGCCGGTCAGGAATTTCAACAGCGCGCCGGGCCGTTCGGGAAACTGGAAGCGGTAGAGAATTTCGTCGCGAATGTCGGGCGCGTGGCCGCCGACCATGTAGCGGACGTGCAACTTGGCCATCTCGTTGTCGCTCATGTCCACCACCGGGTAGCCGTGCTCGCGCAGGGCTTCGATGATCCGGTTCTTTTCGTCCTCGCCCTCGGTGAGTTGCACGCCGGCGAACACCCGCGCCTGCCGGGCATCGGCGTAGCGATAGTTGAACTCGGTAATGGAGCGTCGGCCGATTACCTGGCAGAATTTGCGGAAGCTGCCGAGCTGTTCGGGAATGGTCACCGCCAGCAGCGCCTCGCGCCGCTCGCCCAGTTCGGCCCGTTCGGCGACATGGCGCAATCGGTCGAAGTTGATGTTGGCCCCGCAGTTGATCGCGATCAGATTCCTGCCAACGACGCCGGTTCGCTCCACGTACTTCTTCAGGCCAGCGGCGCCCAGCGCGCCGGCCGGTTCGGCGATGGAGCGGGTGTCGTCGAAGATATCCTTGATGGCGGCGCAAATCTCGTCGGTGGAGACCACGATGACGTCGTCCACCAGTTCCCGCGCCAGCCGGAAGGTTTCCTCGCCCACCTGCCGCACCGCCACGCCGTCGGCGAAGAGCCCTACCTGATCGAGCGTCACCCGCTGACCCTGGTTGAGGGCCTCGTACATGGAGGCGGCGTCGTCCGGCTCCACCCCGATGATTTTGATGTCGGGCCGCAGGAACTTGACGTAGGCGGCGACCCCGGCGATCAGGCCGCCGCCACCGACCGCGATGAAAATCGCCTCGATAGGATCGGGATGTTGGCGCAGGATTTCCATGCCGATAGTGCCATTGCCCGCGATCACGTCAGGATCGTCATACGGATGGATGAAAACCATGCCTTTTTCCGCTTCCAACTGGCGGGCATGCTGGTAGGCTTCATCGTAGGTATCGCCGAATAGCACCACCCGGCCACCCCGGTCGCGCACCGCCTGGACTTTGATCGCCGGGGTGGTGCGCGGCATGATGATGGTGGCCTTGGCGCCGAGTTTTTGGGCGGCCAACGCCACACCCTGGGCATGGTTGCCGGCAGACGCGCAAATGATGCCCCGCTCCAGCATTTCGCGCGGCAGCTTGGCAATTTTGTTATAAGCGCCGCGCAGCTTAAACGAAAACACCGGCTGCAAATCCTCGCGCTTGAGCAGCACCCGGTTGTTCAGTCGCCGCGAGAGCCGGGGCATCACGTCCAGCGGCGATTCGATGGCGACATCGTAGACGCGGGCGGTCAGAATTTTTTTGATGTAGTCGTGCATGATGATCAATCGGAATTCAGGGGAGAACTATCCGTGTCCACCGAAGACATGAAAAAGCGCGCCGCCGAGGCGGCATTGGAGTATATCGAGGACAATGCGGTTTTGGGCGTCGGCACCGGCTCGACGGTGAGCTATTTTATTGACGCCCTGGCGCGCATCAAGCACCGGCTCGACGGCGTGGTGTCGAGTTCCGAGGCGACCACACGGCAGTTGAAGGCCTGCAAGATTCCGGTGCTGGATTTGAACGCCGCTGGACCGTTGCCGCTGTACGTGGATGGCGCGGATGAGGTGAATCGCCAGTTGCAACTGATCAAGGGCGGTGGCGGGGCATTGACCCGCGAGAAGATTATCGCCGCCGCCAGCGAGTTGTTCGTTTGCATCGCCAATGAAACTAAGCAGGTGGATGTGCTGGGGGCGTTTCCGTTACCGGTCGAGGTGATTCCGATGGCGCGCAGCCATGTGGGGCGGGAATTGCTCAAGCGCGGCGGCCAGCCGGTGCTGCGCGAAAACGTCGTCACCGACAACGGTAACCTGATCATCGATGTCTATAACCTGCAAATTCTGGAGCCAGCCAAACTGGAAGCGGAATTGAACAACATCGCTGGCATCGTCACGGTGGGGTTGTTCGCGTTGCGGCCAGCGGATGTGCTGCTGCTGGGAACGGAGCAGGGCGTTCAGGAAATCAAGGGCAAGGATTGCTAATCAACAAGGGTCCATGCGATGAATACAGAACTCACCCTCGAAGATATTCGGGGGTTGTTTGCGGACGTTGCTCTCCGCTTTCAGGAAACCGACCGCAAGTTTCAGGAAACCGACCGCAAGTTTCAGGAAACCGACCGCAAGTTTGAGAAGACGGATCGGTTAATCGATAAACTGTCGCGGGAAAACAGTCAGAAAATCCGTGAACTCGGCCAGCAAATCGGCGGACTGGGTAACAAATTTGGCAGTTTCACCGAGGGGTTGGCCTTACCGTCCATGGAAAAAATCCTGCGCCAGCGCTTTGGCGTGGACACCATCAGCCCTAGCGTCCGGATTTCCAGGAAAGGCAAACATCTGGAAATCGATGTGCTCGCATATGCCAATGGCGAAATCAATACGGCTTACGTCGTCGAGGTGAAAAGCCATCTGCGCGAAGAGAACATTCAGCAATTGCTAGAGATTCTGGAACACTTCGCCGAGTGGTTCCCGGAACACCGGGATAAAAAGCTGTATGGCATTCTGGCGGCGGTGGATATCCCCGAATCCTTGCGCCTGCGGATTCTGGAGCAGGGTCTCTATCTGGCCCGGATTCACGAGGACCTGTTCGAGCTGCAAGTTCCCGATGATTTCCGGCCCCGGCGTTTCGATCAGTAGGCGCAATAAAAAACGGGCACTGTCGCCAGCGCCCGTCGCTGCCCTTACGCCTGATGTCAGGCTTTGGTATTAGAAATCCACTCGCGTGCCGATGGAGACGCCGTTTTGATCACCGTAGAAAATGGTGCCTGGATCGGACGCCAGAATAGCGCCATCGGCGGTTATGCTGGGTTGCTGAGCATCGCGGCCGACGTATTCAATCCATAGCCGGGTCCGCTTGCTCAGGTTGTACTGATAGCCCAAGACGTAGTTCTGGATGGGGTCGGCTCCTGGAAGCCCGGTGTCCAATTGACCGTAGGCAGCGCTGATCATATTGTTGCCGAAGGTGTAGGAACCGGTCAGGTAGGCGGCCCAAGGCGTGTCGAATCCATCGAAGGCTTGTGCGAAGAAAGGCTCGTAGATCCCCCATTGATTCATGTCGCCTTGCTCGTAGGTCAAGCCAATGCTGAACGCTCCAGTCTGATAACCCAGGCCAATAGCCCACTGATCCCGATCGAGGTCAATGATCGGAATGCCCGCGCTATCATAGAGCGTGCTTCCATTCAGGGCGAGATAGGTGGCGCCGACGAAGAACGGTCCATGGGTGTATTTCAGGGCGACCGTCCACTCATCAATCCCGTCCGACCACCCGTTCGCCTCGTTAGTGGGAAAAGTCCCTATATTATCGTCGGTAATGCTGCTCGCCATGACCAGCATGGCCGAGGCGCTGAATCCACCAAAATCCGGCGTCGAATAGTAAACGCTGCTCGGCAGGCGCTCCAAGGTTCCCGCCGATTGCGACTTGCCGACGTCCGAACCGGAAATACGGATGAAACCGTTATTGGAGCCTCCCAGCCATACCGACGGGCCAAACGTCATGCCGCTGTTGAAGATATCGTTGATGCCCACGACTTCGTAGTAGGGCGTGGTCTGCGTGCCGACCGTCAACTGACCGAAACCGCCCTTCAGGCCGACGAACTTGGGCCGATTGCCCTGAAGATTACCGCCATCGGTAACATCCACGCCAAACTCGTATTGGTAGACGGCGCTCAGACCGCCACCCAGATCCTCGGAGCCCATGACGCCGAGCCGGGAGGCATTGTTGACCACGTCCCAATTGGCGTCGCCTTCAAAGTCATTGAACAGGTTGTTATCATCGTTATAGTCGATGGATACCCGCGCCGACCCATACAGGATGGTATCGGCCTGCGCGGCTAGGGGAGCGGCAAGGGCGGCGGCAACCGCCAAGGCAAGAACGGACTTTTTCATGGCATGATTCCCAAGTTGTGGCGCATGTTCAACCAAGTTCAAAATTTTCTTTCCAATCAAACAGATGGGCTGATTGGAAAGCAATCTCGAACCAATGTTGGAGCAATTTATATACTCGTCGCGGTAAAAAAGCAACTGTTTTTTTATAAAAAATACAACTTTTGGTTTCAACGCAACGAATGCAATGAAACTAAGGATGCCGGAGTGGAAAAAAACTAGGATAGCAAACTGAGCTAGAGGGTCTAATGGTGTATCCCTGTTGGGACGCGAGCGGGGGAGAGACGCCATGGCCAGAATCACACCGCGGCCACCAGCGACCCAAGAGCTGGTGTTAAGCTGCCTGAACCGGTGCTGTCCGGTGTGCGGGGGACCGCTCTGGTTTGCCTATGAGAACGACCGCACGGTCACGACCTTGGACGCGGTGGTGGCGGTCACGCTGCAAGTCCGGCGCTGCGTGAATCCGGCTTGTGCGCTGTACCGCCGGCCGTACCGACCGGAACTGGAAGGACGGCTGGCCTTGCCGCATCATGAATTTGGCTTGGACGTGATCGCCTGGATTGGGGCCGGTCGGTACCAAGAGCACGACAGCTTGCCGGAGATTCATCGGGAGTTGACCGGACGGGGCGTCGTGATCGCGGCGCGCACGGTCGATCATTTGCTGGCGCGCTACGAGGAATTGGTGAGCGTGGCGCTGGCGGCGCCGGCCCGGCGGGCGGGGTTGTGCCAACAAGGCCGACTGGTGCTGGCGGTGGACGGGTTGCAACCCGACAAGGGCCACGAAGTGCTCTGGGTGGTGCGGGAGGTGCTGTCGGGAGACATCCTGTTGGCCCGCAGCCTCTTGGCATCGGGTCGCGACGATCTGAGCGACTTGCTCCGGGCGGCGGTGGCCGGATTAGAGGAGGTACCGGTCGCCGGGGTGATCAGCGATGGGCAACTGGCGTTACGGCAGGCGGTCGCTGACGTCTTTCCCGACGTCCCGCATCAGCTCTGTCAGTTCCATTACTTACGGGAAGCCGGGCGGCCGATTTGGGAAGCCGATCGGCACGCGCAGAAAGAATTACGGAAACGGGTGCGCGGGGTGCGGACCGTGGAGCGGGCGGTCGAGGAGCGGACCGATCCGGAAGCCGAGGTCATTCGCGGTTATTGTGCGGCGGTCCGCGGGGCGCTGAGCGATGGCGGCCACCCCCCGCTCGACCCCGGCGGGCTCCACCTGCAACAACGGTTAGCCGCGATCGCCGCCAGCCTCGACCGGGTGACGGCGAAAGGGGGGGCCTGCACCGCTGAGCCGCCTCCAGAACGCGCTGCGGCGGGCCTTGGACACCACCGCGCCCCTCTGGCCGGAGTTGGTCATCGGGCAGGGGTGGCTGGCGGAAGCCGCCCAGATTCTGGCCAATGCCGACGGTGCCGACCGCGCCACGGTCGAGGCCCGCTATGCGGTCCTGTTAGCGGATCTTCAGGAAGAGGCCGCCCCCTCGGCCCGGTTGCAGGCGTTCGCTGAGCACTTTATCAAGGTGACCGCCAGTTACGGTCCACCGCTGTTCAACTGTTACGACGTCCCGGATTTACCACGGACGAACAACGACCTGGAACAGTTATTCGGGAGCTTGCGCCATCAGCTCCGCCGGACGACCGGCCAAAAGAACGTGCCGGCCAGCCTGGTGGTGTGCGGCGCCACGCGCTTGCCGGCGGTGGTGGCCAGTCAGGCTCACTGCTTTACGACGGAAGAACTGGCCTCCGCCGATCTCCGGCAGTGGCGGATCGTGCGCGCCCGCGGGGAACAACGCCGCCGGCCCCGGGTGTTGGGCCGACGGTTTCGGCAAGATCCAGACGCCTATTTGCAGACTCTGGAAGAACGCTTGATCAAGCTGAGTTTGCCACCCTAGAAAAAAAACGGACGCCCGTGGGCGTCCGTTGGTTTCGAGCGGATTCAGGAGTCCGAATCAGAAGTCGACGCGGGTACCGATGGAGACCGTTTGCCGGCTGCCGACCAGATCGGTGTCAACCTCTTGGCCGAGGTACTCGACCCAGACCCGGGTGCGCTTGCTGAAGTTGTACTGGTAGCCCAGAACCCAGTTGTTGATGTCGCTTTGCTCGAGAATGTTTCCATTGGCGAGGAAGAGCAGCTCATCACTGGGGGACATGAAGCCATAAGCGGCCCGGATGATGTTGTTGCCAAAGGTGTACTGACCGGTCAGGTAGTAGTTGTCGGTCTCGCCGAAGTACTGGGTGTTGACGTCACCGCGTTCCCAGTTGAAGGTAACGGCGAAGGGGCCAGAATTGTAGCCGAACGCCAAGCCATACTGCTCGCCATCATAGGCGGGCCGGGTGAAGAACTCATCGAAGCTGGGGCCTTCGAGCGCCATGTAGGTTCCACCCGCGAAGAATGGGCCATTCTTGTAGGACATCGAGATGCCCCACATGTCGATGTCGTCGGAAAGATTGGCGGGAACCAGATTGGTCGTGCCGTTGACGCGAGTGTCGCCGCACGCCGTGCCATAGCGAAGTTCCGAAGGCACCTGCGGATCGGTGGGCGGGCACTGGCCGTTCATCACCAACATCGCCTGGGCGCTGAAGCCGCTCCAGTTGGGCGTGGTGTAGATCAGGCTGTTATCCATGCGGGTGCCGAAGGTGTTGCCCAGGTAAATGCTGTCGCTACCGAACACCTTGCTGCTGTTGAAGATATCGGCGATACCCATCACGTTGTAGTAGGCAGTCCATTGGGTGCCGACGGTCAACGAACCCCAGCTTGAACCCTTCAAACCGACCCACTTCGGGCGGTTACCGTTAAGATTGCCGCCGTCGGTGACGTCTACGCCGAACTCGTACTGATAGATGGCGCTCAGACCGCCGCCTAGGTCTTCCTCGCCCCGCACGCCCAAGCGGGACGTATTGTTCCAGACATCCCACGAGTCGGTGCCAGGGGTAACGCGCACCAGCGAACCATTGGGCGCCAGAGCATAGCTGGCGTTGAAATCGCTGTAGTCGACCGACACCCGGGCGGAACCGTACAGGGTCGTATCCGCGTAGGCGGCGGAACCAAAACCAACCAGCGCAGCAGCAACGGCCAGCGCAAGAGCAGACTTTTTCATGACTGAACTCCTAGGTTTGTGTTGTATGTACACAACAAAAGGGCATTCGCAACTCATGGAGTAAATTTATACGCATTCTGAAGCGGAAACGCAACTGATATTTTCAAAAAAAACACAAAATCTTCATTTTGTTTTAAAAAAACAACCAATTGTTGTTTTTCTGATTATGACAACAAGCTCCGCACACTTCGAAAGTCGGTCGTCCGAATTTAGACTCGTGGGTGGACAACGGCAGTCAGACGGAAAACGTATTTGGGCAGCGGCATGGTCAAGCTCCTGGTCAGGGATCCCCCTTCAGGAAAGCCAATCCCCGACTTAAAGTCAACTAAGGTCGGTTGAACTACTAGCCGCCTCCACCGCCAGCGTGATCGAAGCGGCGCGGCTGGCCGAGACGCGGTCCGGCGGCGAACGAGGCGGATGTAGACGTAGCGCGGGCGGATGGGGTGCTGCCGCTGGCGGCGAGAGTGCTGGGGCTGGTCTGAGCGCCGACGGGATCAATCGGGGTCGGGACCGCGCGGATCGCCCAGCAAATACTGCCCGGTCAGCTTGTGAAACGCGCTCGAGGTTCGTGGACCGGCTAGACCGTCCACCTTCAGGTAAATTCCGGGCAGGGTGTTCAAAAACCGTTGCAGCGCTTCCGCCCAGGGCGAAGCTTCCGTCTCGGCGTAGCGCAGCAGACCAGGGGCAGATTCGCCATGGGCGGCGAACTCGATCAAATCCCGTTCCGCCAGCCGTCGCAGCAACACCGCCACGCCGCAGCGCTGGGCGACGGCGGTTTCGTTCCAGACGTCGTCGGCGACGTATTTGCCTTGGTGGTAATGGGTCGAATAGTTCCACAGGTAGGGCGAAGGCACTTCGGGATGATGCAGCCGGTAACCCCAGCCGCCGTGACCTTCCAGCTTGAACAGCACGCCGGCGATGCTCCAGTCCAACCACCGATCGAAATGATAGAGGCGCAAGGCGTCGGCGGCGCTGTCCTCCCAGGCGAACGGCGGTTCGCCCGCGACCGGCCGCCCGTCCGGCAGGTGACGGGTGCGTTCGGTCAGCGGGTCGCCGTTGTGCAAATGCACGGTGAAATCGCGGCCCGTATCCGCCTCGTGCAATACCGCCACCACGAACCAGGGCACGTCCAACCGCCGGCCCACGGTCTGGTAACGATCCCGATCCGTCATGACGGCTTCTACCCATTCCTCCACCTCGGCGGCCCGTTCCGGGCGAATCGCGCAGGCGGCGAACAGCCGTTGATATTCGTGCTGCAACTCTGGGGTCAACGCGATGCGGCTCACTGAAGCCTCCCTCTTTTGGTTTTATGATGGCGGCGCTGCGGGGACGCGAAGCGCCGCTGAATTCTGCTAAATTTGCTCATCATGATACCAGCCTCAATCCCCCTGCTCGCGCCGGCTGCGCCGGATACGCCCATCGCTTGGCGGGATGGACAACCCGTCAGCCGCGCGACCTTTCTGCGCCATGTCGCCAGCGTTGCCCGTTGCCTGCCGGCCGCGCGCTTCATCCTCAATCTGTGCGAGGACCGCTACCGATTCCTGGTGGCGTTCGCCGCCGTGGGCGCGAACGGCCAGACCAACCTGCTGCCATCCAGCCGCGCCAGCCTGCACCTGCGCCAGTTGGCCGAGGATTATCCCGACAGCGGCCAACTGATGGACCGCGACATCGACGCTGGGCTGGCGCCAGCCGCGCCCGACCATCCCGGATTCGCCGTTCCCAAACTGCCGAGCGAACACATGATGGCTATCGCCTTCACCTCTGGCAGCACCGGTCGCGCCAAACCCAACCCCAAAACCTGGGGCGAGTTGGTCAGCGGCGCAGCGCAAGCGCGGCAACGCTTCGGTTTCGCGCCGGGCATGACTCTCGTAGCGACCGTGCCGCCGCAACACATGTACGGTCTGGAAACCTCGATCATGGCGCCGCTCGCCAGCGGCGCCAGCGTTCACAGCGGGCGACCGTTCTTTCCGGACGACGTGCGTGCCGCGCTGGAGGCCGCGCCGGCGCCGCGCGTGTTGGTGACCACGCCGGTTCATCTCCAGACCTGCGTCCAGGCGGGCTTGCGCTGGCCAAAAACCCGTTTCCTGATTTCGGCGACCGCGCCCCTGTCCCCCGCGCTCGCCGCCCAGGCCGAGGCCGCGTTCGCCGCGCCGGTGCTGGAAATCTACGGCTGCACCGAGGCCGGCTCCATCGCCAGCCGCCGCACCCTGGACGGCGATCGCTGGCGGCTGTACGACGGTTTCCAGTTACACGACGGTTCCCTGTCCGGCGCTCATCTGCCGGAACCGGTCGCCCTGAACGACCTGATTGAGGAATGCGGCGAGGCGGAATTCAGGTTGCTGGGCCGCTGCGAGGATCTGGTCAACATCGCCGGCAAACGCACCTCGCTGGGTTATCTCAACCATCAACTCAACGCCATCGAAGGGGTGGCGGAGGGTGTTTTCGCGATGCCAGACGAGGCGGGAACTGAGGTTCGGCGGCTGTTGGCCGTGGTGGTCGCGCCTGGGTTGGATGAACGACAATTGCTCGCCGCCTTGGCCGAACGTCTCGATCCGGTGTTTTTACCCCGGCCCCTCGTCAAGGTGGACGCTCTGCCGCGCAATGATACCGGCAAGGTGACGCGCGCCGCCCTGCTGGCCCTGATTGCCGCAATTCGCCCATGAGTCCCGAATCGCCACAACGCACCGCCGCGCCCTATGATTCGCCCCCGAATCCCGCCAGATGCCAGGCGATCGCCGCCGATCATCCCAGTCTGGCGGGGCATTTCCCCGGCAATCCGATCGTGCCGGGCGTGGTGATTCTGGAACAAGTGATGCAGGCGTTCGCAGCATGGCGGCCAGAGCATCAGGTGATTGGGATGCCAGTCGTGAAGTTCCTGGCGCCGCTACGGCCGGAACAGCCGTTCGCCATCCGGTTTGCGGAGTCCGGCGGGCGCGGGGTTCGGTTTGAATGCGTCCGGGACGACGGTCGATCGCTGGCGCAGGGTTGCCTGACGGTCGCCCATGCCGATGGTTAATCGCCCGCCGGCTCTGCCCCGCTCTGCTTGCGGCCAAAATAAGCCCGGAACAGGTCCAGTTCGATGTGACAACCGACTTCGGCGAAGCCGGCGGCGCGGATGGCCTCAAGGATGGTTTCGGGTGGGACGCAGTTCTCGATAGTGTCCCAGTAATAATGCATCAGGGTTTGAAGGTCTCGCTGGCCGGTGGTCAGCCAGCCGAGTAGCGGCACCAGTCGCCCCAGATAGAACTTGAGCAGGGCGCGCTTGACTGGATGGGCGGGTCGGGTGATTTCCAGGATCAGCAGTGCGCCGCCTGGCCGCAACGCGCGGTGAAATTCGCGGAAGGTGACGTTGAGATCGGCGACGTGGCGCAGCGCGTAGCCCATACTGACCAGATCGCAACAGGCGTCGGCGACCGGCAACTGCTCCATCAGGCCCTGGATCAGCGAAATGCCCAGTAACCGGCGCACTTCGGCCAGCATCCCGGCACTGATGTCCAGCCCGATGACCGCCTGCGGGTCGCCGGTGATGGCCAGCGCCTGCCGGGCCACCAGCCCGGTGCCGATGGCGACATCGAGCACGGTCAGGCCGGGGCGCAATCCCACCCGCAGCAGCGCCCGGCGGCGGTACCAGCCGCCGGAGCCGAACGACAGCAGCCGGTTGATGTGATCGTAGTGGCGGGCGGTGCGGTCGAACAGCCCGCGCACGAAGGTCGGCCGTTGCGCCAGATCGGGGTAGTAGTCCGGCAGCGTTGGATGCGGTTCGAGTGGTTGGTCGGGTTTCAAGGAGCGTGGTCCTGACGGTGGTGGGTAGCGGCGCCAACCGCCAGCCCTTCGATTTCGATCAGCAAATCCTGGCGGCAAATGTCGGCGCGCAGGAAGAGCAACGGGATATCCGGCCCGAATGCCTGGGCGATCCGTTCACGCACCGGCGTCGGATCGAGGTCTGGCCGGGCGTACACTCGAAACAGCACCGGGCGCGGTGGCGTCGGCGTCCGTCGGTTGGCCTGGGCGATCAGCGCGGCCAGATTCAACAGGGTTTCGTCCAGTTGCGCCATCAGGTCAAGGTGCTGGCTGGCGTGACCGACCACGCTGGCGGTGCCGGAAATATAGAGATGACAATCCCGCTCCCCCCAGTGCTTGAGGATGGCCCGCGAGAACGAAGGGCTTTGCGGGCCGTACTGGGTCGGATAATGGAAGGCGCTGACCTGGCGAGGATTTTCGATTTGCACGCCGGGGTCCCGACCGGCCAGCGCGTACAACCGCAGGCCAGGTGCGCGGGTTCCAATGGCGGAAGCCGCCGGCAGATGGGTTTCCAGTTCCGCCCGTTCCGCCCGCAGGGCCGAGTGCCGGCCCACGCAAAACGCGCGATACCGCTCCAGACCGCCGGTTTCCTGGTTGATGGCGGGGAAATAATTCCAAATCCGCAGCAGATGCGGATAGCCCCGGGCGCGCGCCGCCGCGAACAGCCGTCGATAGGCGGCGGCGGTCAGGGGACTCAGGGCGTCCGGGGCCGATTCGTCCAGATGAAGATGCAGGAACAGGGCGTCGCCACTGTCCGCGTAATGCACGCCGTCCAGAACGCCGGTTTGCGCAGGCCGCGCGCCGAGCCAAACCTCGGCGGTCGCGCCGTTGCCCAGTTCCGGCAAGGGAATGACGCAAACCCGCTGGTCGGCGGGGGGAGCGGCCGGCGAGCCAAACCGGATCAGCGCCAGCAGGCGGTCATCATTCAACCAAGCGTCCGCTGGCGCGGCGTCGCAGTAAAAAACGGTGAAGGGCGTCATTCGGTGGGATCGCGTGAATCGGACCCGCCCAAGGCGGGATGGCGGAACGGGGCGGCCAGCCCAGGCGGCGGGGAAGGGGGTTCGGTAGGCATTGGCGCGGCGAGGTCGGACCGTTACGAGTTTTGGCCGTGGGACATGGTATAGTTTAGCGACCAATTCGCAAATCCTGATAGCATCGCCGCTCATCGATACCCTATCCCATCCTTGACGAGGTTACCCATGGAAGCTCTCTCGCCATTCGAGTTGGAGGTGGCTCGACTGTTGGTTGAGACCCTGCATCTGGAAGACATCCAACCGGAAGACATCACGCCGGAGGAGCCGCTGTTCGGCGAGGGGCTGGGTTTGGATTCCATTGATGCGCTCGAACTGGCGCTGGCGATTTCCAAAACCTACGGGTTTCAACTGCGTTCCGAGGACAAGGACAACCGGCGTATTTTCGCCTCGCTGCGGGCGCTGAGCCAGCACATCGCGCAACAGCGCACGCGCTGAGTTTCCCCCACCGGTTCATCTGAGCATCGCGCCTGGGAATCGCCGGATGAGCCAGCAGTGGGCGCGGCTGCCGGAGCGTGGCACCCCGCTGATGTTGCGGCTGATTCGGTGGATCGCCCTGCATATTGGTCGGCCGGTGGGCCGCGCGCTGCTGTATCCCATCACTCTGTATTTTCTGCTGACCGCTCCGGCGGCGCGGCGCGGATCGCAGCGGTTCCTGCGGCGGGCGCTGGGCCGCGAGCCAGGCTGGTGGGGGGTATTTCGCCACATCCACTGTTTCGCCGCGACCATTCTGGATCGGGTCTATTTCCTGACCGGGCGGTTGCAACCGTTTGATATCGAGATTTTCGGCGATTCGTTGATCGTGGAGCAGGCGGCGTCCGGGCAGGGCTGCGTTCTGCTGGGATCGCACCTGGGCAGTTTCGAGGCGCTGCGGGCGATTGGCGTCACCCTGCGGCATTTCCCGATCAAAATCCTGATGAATACCGGCCATAACCAGGATATCACCGGATTTCTCAACGCGCTGAATCCGGCGCTGGCCCAGGCCATCATTCCCATCGGTGGGCCGGACACCCTGCTCCGGGTTCAGGAAAGCGTGGCCCAAGGCAGCATGGTCGGCGTGTTGGGGGATCGAGTGATCGCGGACGAAAGAACGGTGCGCGTCCGGTTTTTCGACCGGGAGACGGTGTTTCCCGCCGGACCGTTGCTGCTGGCGGCGCTGGTTGGTTGTCCGGTGATCCTGTTCTTCGGCCTGTATCGGGGCGGCCATCGCTACGAAATCCACTTCGAGCGGCTGGCGGAGCGGATCGCGCTGGACCGGCCCCGTCGCCAGGAACAACTCGCCGTCTGGGTCCAGCGTTACGCCGACCGGCTGGAGCATTACGCTCGCCTCGCGCCCTACAACTGGTTCAATTTCTACGATTACTGGGAGGAGGAAGCATGAACGGGGGAGCGATGGCATCCCGACGCTTCGCCCGGCAACTGGGCATGGGGTGGGATGGCTTGGCGATGCTGGCGCTGTCGAATCTGCTGCTGCTGGCGACCCTGGGCTTGAGTGGATTGTGGCTGCTGCGCCGGGTTTGGCGCATTGCGCGGGACGCGCCGGTTGCCGGAGTGGATGGAGACTGGATCGTGGTGTTGGGCGCGCGGTTGATTCACGACCAAGTCGCGCCCGGCTACGCTCGCCGGCTGCGCCGCGCCGCCGCGCTGCGCCACGCCGATCCCCGACGGCGGATTCTGCTGGTCGGCGGCCACACCGGCGGCAGCGTCAGCGAAGCCGAACGCGGTCGGGAATTTCTCCGCGCGCTTGGCCTCCCGGCGGCCGGCCTGTTCGTCGAGGACCAGTCCCTGAATACGCTCGATAATCTGCGCCAGGCGCGGCGGTTGCTGGCCGAGGATGGCGCGCGGCCCTTCGTGCTGGTGACGAGCCGTTACCATCTGGCCCGCAGTCAGGCGCTGGCGCGCGGCCTCGACTTGCAGCCGGTGTTGTGCGCCGCCGAGGACCGCCTGCGCCTGAATCCGCCGATGCTGTGGCGGCTCGTTCTGGAAGCTTGGTATCTGCATTGGTACGAGGTGGGCAAGGCTTGGTCGCGCTGGACCCACAACCGCCACAGTCTGGCGCGAATCACCTGAAGAAGATGATGACGCAAACCCCAGTCCATGGAAGTCAAGGAAAGCACGAACGGGAAAACTCGCCCGCACAGGACGACGACGCCTTATCGAAGACTGGTCTGGGCGTCCTGGTGGACAAGGCGCGAATTCAAACCCTGATTCCCCACGCGGGCGCCATGTGCCTGCTGGAGGCGGTGACCGCCTGGGACGAGGCCGGCATCGTGTGCGTGACCCAAACCCATCGCGATCCCGCCAATCCGTTGCGCCGGCAGGATCGGCTGGCGATGTCGCACGCTTGCGAATACGGGGCGCAAGCGGCGGCGATTCACGGCGGCCTGCGCGCCCAGGCGGCAGGGCAAAGCGCCCCGGCGGGTTATCTGGCCGCGCTGCGCGACGTGCGCTGGTTTGCCGCTGACTTGGCGGCGGTGGACGCGCCGTTGGAGGTCGCCGCCCACTTGGTGCTGGGCGACGCCGACTACTGCATTTATGCGATCCAGGTCAGCGCTGCGGGCCAGACGTTGGCGGAAGCCCGGATCACCATCGCGCCGCAACCGAAAAATGGAGCCTGTTCGTGAATCGCTGGCTGGGGTTGCTGGTGGGATGCTGGCCACTGATGGGCTTGGCCGACGATGATGCGCTATCCCAGGTCATGCGGGCGCTGGCGGCGGTTCCGGCGGTGGAAGCCGCATTCCGGGAGGAAAAAACCCTGGCGGTGCTGGACGCGCCGCTGGTCGCCAGCGGGGTGCTGTACTACCGCGCTCCCGATTTTCTGCGCAAGCGGACCCTGCATCCGCACCCAGAGGATTATGAAGCGGACGGCCACTGGTTGACGGTCGAAACGCCGGATGCCGGTCGTCGGCAGTTCGATCTCAACGGTTATCCGCAACTGCGTCCTTTCGTCGAGGCGATCCGCGCGACCCAGGCGGGCGACCGGGTGGCGCTGGAGCGTTATTACCAGTTGGAATTCCGGGGGACGCCCGCCGACTGGAGCCTGCGCCTGACGCCAGGCGACGCGGACGCCCAGCGCTACGTCGCCGTCATCGTGCTGCGTGGCCAGAAGGGGCGGATTGACAGCATGGAGACGCTGGAGCCGGACGGCGACCGCAGCCTGATGACGATCACTTCGCGCTGAGGCCATTTTCCATCATGCCCCGCTGGTCTATTCCGGTGCTGTGGCTGCTGGCTGCACTGGGTTGCG
>Ga0209573_1001052_pt1 | contig 46870 bp, 40 predicted proteins | sample TNRBio252014_DNA_FD_185870 | JGI IMG/M metagenome (GOLD analysis project Ga0209573, IMG submission 185870) | Wastewater treatment Type I Accumulibacter community from EBPR Bioreactor in Madison, WI, USA - TNR Reactor_6/25/2014_ DNA (SPAdes)... | ecosystem: Engineered > Bioreactor > EBPR >... | reverse complement strand
CAAGCGACTGGCGGCGCTGATGGACGCCCCGCTGGGCGTGCGCTCGCGCCTGGGCCATGGCAGCGTCTTCACGCTCGAGCTGCCGCCGGGCCAGCTGGCGCGCGACCCCGGGGCCCCGGCTGCGGGTGCACGGCGGCCCGGCGCCCTGTCGCTGCAGGGCCTGCGCCTGGTGGTCGTCGAGGACGAGCCCGCGGTGCGCGAAGGCCTGAGCGTCCTGCTGCAGGCCTGGGGCGCGCAGGTCGACGCCTTCGATTCGCTGGCCGCCCTCGACGCCTGGCTGCCCAGCGCGCCGGTGCCGGACCTGCTGCTCGTCGACCACCGCCTGCCCGACGGCCGCACAGGGCTGGAGGCCCTGGTTGCCCTGCGCGCCGCCTTCCCCGACCGCCACCTGCCGGCCATCGTCATCACCGGCTCCACCCTGGTCGGCCACGAGGACGAAGCCGCACGGTACGACTACCACCTGCTGATCAAGCCGGTGCTGCCCAACCGGCTGCGCGCGATGATCGCCTTCAAGCTGCGGGGCGCCGGCCGCGACCCGGCGCCGCACTGATGGACGCCGTTCGACTCGTCAGCGTGCTCGCGGTGGCGGTTTTCGGTCTGTTCCTCGCCGGCCTGGGCTTGATGAGCTGGCTCGCGCCCGCCCAGGTGCGGCGCTTGCTCTCCGGGTTCGCGGCGACCGCGGGCCGGCACTGGCTGGAGCTGGCCGTCCGTGCGGCGGTCGGCATGGCCTTGGTGATCGCCGCGCCCGGGCTTCCGGCCAGCGGCTTGTTGCGCCTGTTCGGCGGCGTGCTGCTGGCCACGACCCTGGTGATGGCCATGCTGCCCTGGCGGTGGCACCAGCGCTTCTCGGCCCAGCGGGTCCCGCGCGCGCTGAGCTTCCTGGGCCTGATCGGTGGCGTCTCGCTGGCCGCCGGCCTCGGCCTGCTGGCCGCGGCCTGGCAGGGCCTGGCCCGCTGAAGCCTGCCATCATCGCGCCCTGGACGCCCCAGCTCGGGCTGTGCCTCCGCCCGCACGCTTGCACCCATGCCCATCGCCACCCTCGTCGTGCATGCCCACCCACGACCCACCCATTCCGTGGTGGTGCGCGGACTGCGGCAGGTGTTCGCGGCCGCGCCGCAAGTCCGCGTGCACGATCTCTACGACCGCTACCCGGATTTCGACATCGACGTCGCGGCCGAGCAGCAGGCCCTGCTGTCCGCGCAGCTGGTGGTCTGGCTGGCGCCAGTGCACTGGTACAGCGTGCCCTCGCTGCTCAAGCACTGGATAGACCAGGTGCTGCTTCAGGGCTGGGCCTACGGCCCGGGTGGCGAGGCGTTGCGCGGCAAGACGGCCTGGTGGGTGTGCAGCACCGGCGGCGCCGCCGACAGCTATGCGCCGGGCGGTCTGCATGGGCGGCCGTTCGCAGACTTCGTGGCGCCGCTGGAGCAGACGGCGCGCTTCTGCGGCATGGGCTGGCTGCCGCCCTTCGTGGTGCAGGGCGGCCATGCCGCCAGCGCGACGCAGCGGGCCGCTGAAGTCGACCAGCTGGGCGGCCTGCTCGACGCCCACCGGCGCACGCTGGCCGCCGACGCAGGCGCCGGCGCACCGGGGCCGCCATGAGCCAGGCGCTGATCTTTCTTGCCGCTGCCTTGCTGGTGGTGCCGATCGCCGTGCGCCTGGGACTGGGCTCGGTGCTGGGCTACCTGGCGGCCGGCGTGATCATCGGCCCGGTCGGGCTGTCGCTGGTGTCCGACCCGCAGGCCATCCTGCACCTGTCGGAGCTGGGCGTGGTGCTGATGCTGTTCGTCATCGGCCTCGAGCTCGAACCGCGCCGGCTGTGGGGCATGCGCGCCGCGGTGTTCGGCGGCGGCACGCTGCAGATGGCCTGCTGCGCCGCGCTGCTGATGGCCTTGGGCCTGCTGCTGGGCTGGCGCTGGTCCTCGGCGCTGATCGGCAGCCTGGCGCTGGCGCTGTCGTCGACGGCCATCGTGGTCGCCATCCTGCAGGAGCGTCACCAGATGGCGCTGCCGCTCGGGCGCACGGCATTCGCGATGCTGCTGTTCCAGGACATCGCGGCGATCCCGCTGCTCGCGCTGGCCGCCACCCTGGGCACGGCCGCGGCCGTGGCCGACGCCGGCCCGGGGCCCTGGCTGCAGCTGGCCGCCGTGGTGGGCGTGGTGGCCGCCGGACGCTGGCTGGCCTACCCGGCGATGCGCCTGGTCGCCCGCATGCAGGTGCGCGAGCTGTTCACCGCCTTCGCGCTGCTGCTGGTGCTGGGTGTGGCCGCGCTGATGGGCCAGGTGGGCCTGTCGATGGGGCTGGGCGCCTTCATCGCCGGCGTGCTGCTGGCCAGCTCGGAGTACCGGCACGCGCTGGAGAACGACATCCTGCCGTTCAAGGGCCTGCTGCTGGGCCTGTTCTTCATCGCCGTGGGCATGAGCATGCAGCTGTCGCTGCTGGCCTCGGCGCCGCTGCAGGTGCTGCTGGGCCTGGCCGCCGTGGTCGCGCTCAAGGCGCTGGGGCTGTGGTGGCTGGCGCCCCGGGTCGGCCTGGCCGGCCCGGGGCGCACGCTGCTGGCCATCCTGCTGTCGCAGGTGGGCGAGTTCGCTTTCGTGGTGCTGGCCGCCGCCAAGGCCTCGGGCGCGATGCCGGCCGGCGACGCCGACCTGCTGACGCTGATCGCGGCGCTGTCCATGGTGACCACGCCGCTGCTGCTGATCGCCTTCGACCGCCTGCGGCGCCCGCAGGCCGACGGCCGCAGCGCCGACACGATCGAGGAGGACCACAACCCGGTCATCGTCGCCGGCTTCGGCCGCTACGGGCAGACGGTGGCGCGCGTGCTGCTGGGCACCGGCGTCAGGCCGACGGTGATCGACCACGACGCCGACACTGTCGACTCGGCGCGGCGCTTCGGCTTCAAGGTCTACTTCGGCGACGCCACGCAGCCTGACCTGCTGCACGCCGCCGGTGTCGCGCAGGCGCGCGCGGTCGTCGTCGCGATCGACGACGTGGAACAGTGCGAGCGGCTGGTGCGCGAGCTGCGCCAGGGCCACCCGCAGGTGCGCGTGATCGCCCGCGCGCGCGACGCGCTGCACGCCATGGCGCTGCACGAGGCCGGCGCGCACGACGTGCGCCGGGAGCTGTTCGAAGGCTCGCTGCGCAGCGCACGCGCGGCGCTGGAGGCGCTGGGCCACGACCGCTTCCAGGCGCGGCTGCTGGCCGACCGCTTCCGCCGCCATTCCGAGGCCTTCCTGCAGGCCTCGCTGGCGAACCGCCATGACGAGCGCGACATGATCCAGCGCGTGCGCCAGGCGCGCGCGCAGTTCGAGCGCGAGATGCAGGACGAGATCGCGCAGCGCGCGGCCCACCCGCAGGACCGGCACTGGCAGCCCTCGGCCGGCCCCGACCCGGCCATCGATTCCGAAGCAGGCGGCCCGCGGACTGCGGCGCCGCTCCCCCCACCGGCCGGCAAGGCCCCCGCCAAGGAGAACCCCGCATGAACACCCTCGCCCGCGCCTGCCTGGCGCTTGGCCTTGCACTGGCGCTGTGGCTGCCCCCGGGCGCGGCGCAGGCCACCGACATCGTCGACACCGCCTACGTCGAGCAGGCGATCGCCCGCGGCGCCATCGTGTGGGATGCGCGCGACGCCGAGGCCTACCGGCGCGGCCATCTGCCCGGCGCCGTCAACATCGGCGACGTCGGCCGCGTGCTGCGCGACGCCAACCGCGAGGACTGGCTGCCCACGACGGAGATTGCGGCGCTGCTGGGCAAGGCCGGCATCGACCCGATGGCCCGCGAGCTCATCGTCTACAGCCACAAGGGCGACAACGGCGCCTACTTCGGGCTCAGCACGCTGCGCCACTTCGGTGCCCCGCAGGTGCGCGCCTACCATGGCGGCATCGACGACTGGGTGGCGGCCGGCAAGCCGGTCGAGACCGCCGTCGCCACCCGGGCGCCGGTCAACCTGGTGCTCACGCCGCAGGCCGGCGTGGTGCTCTGGAACGACGACATGATGCAGCGCGTGCGCGAAGGCCGCAGCCAGATCCTGGACGTGCGCACGCCGCGGGAGTTCTCCGGCGACGACATCCGGGCGATCCGCGGTGGGCACATCCCCGGCGCGATGAGCATCCCCTACGAGCAGAACTGGGTCGACCCCGACGCCGCGGGCAAGCTGGCGCGGCGCGAGACGCGCAGCCGCGACGGCATGTCGCTCAAGCCCAGGGAGGAGCTCAGCCGGTTGTACGCCGGGCTGGACCGCAGCCGGGAAGTCGTCGTGTACTGCCAGAGCGGCGTGCGCGCCGCGCAGACGGCCTCGGTGCTGCGCGACCTGGGCTTCGGCGACGTCAAGGTCTACGAGCCGAGCTGGCTGGGCTACGCCGGCGTGCTGGGCGCGCCGGCACAGCGCGAGACCTTCCTCAACGTCGGCGCCCTCAACGGCCGCCTGGCCGTGCTGCAGCGGCGCATCGAGGACCTCGAGGCCGAACTCGCCAAGGCCCGCGCCGGCCGCTGACCGGCAGGCCCCCGCCGCCAGGGGCCGCGCCGTCGCCCGGGGGTCAGAACGATGACCCCGGTTGCTGCAGGAAGGCCAGTTCCTCCGCCGTCGAGACGCGCCCCAGCACCAGGTTGCGGTGCGGAAAACGGCCGAAGCGCTCGATGATCTCCAGGTGCCGCTGTGCCCAATCGGGCAGCGACGCCAGTTGCGCGTCCTGCGCTGCCAGGGCCTGGAACAGGTGCAGCGACCGCCGCTGCGCCTGCAGGTCCTCGGCATGCTCGAAGGGCAGGTAGACGAACTGCCGGCGCACCGCGGGCGCCAGGCGCAAGTCGTCACCGCGGTCGACCATCGCGGTGGCCAGCGCCAGCGCGCGGCGGTCGCCCTCGAAGGCACGCGGCGTGCCGCGGTGCGCGTTGCGCGTGAACTGGTCCAGCACGATGACCTGCGCCAGCACCGCCTCCGGCGTGCCCTGCCACCCGGCACCCAGCGCGCCGGCCAGCGCCGCCTCGAGGGTGGCGCCGAAGCGCACGCGGATCACCTCGTCGAAAGCCTCGTCCTTGCGGAACCACTCCGGCCGGCTGCGCGCACCGTCGAACCAGAAGTCGAGCACGTCGGCCGGGGCACAGGACGTCGTCGAAGGGGCAGTCGAGGTCATGCCCGGGATCGTGTCGGAGACGTGGCGGCCGGTCAAGTCGCAGCCTGGCCCTGCTCGATGGCCTTCGCCTCGCGCAGCCACACCCGCGCGCCGGCAGGCTGTTGGTCGTGGCGGCCGGCTCGATGCTGCGGGCGGCGGGCGGCGGGCGGCGGGCGAGCCTGACTCGGGACGCGCGGTCAGCGCGCGCAGCGGAAACGCGCGATCAGCGCGCGTAGAACAGGTTCGGAAGCCACAGCGCAAGTGGCGGGAAGAACACCAGCAGCACGACGGCGACGATGAGCACGAACACGTAGGGCAACGCGGACTTCGACAGGCTCTCGAGCGAGACCCCGGTCAGGCGCATCGCCACGAACAGATTCACACCCAACGGCGGCGTGAGAAAGCCGATCTCGCAGCACAGCACGAAGATGATCCCGAAGTGCACCGGGTCGACTCCAAGGTTTCTGACCACCGGAAGCAAGACCGGCGTGAGCAGGATGATCTGCGCGATCGTGTCCATCCACATGCCGATGAAGATCAGCGCCGCGACGATCACGAACAGGATCACGTACCTGTTGTCGGACAAGCTGGCGATCCACCTGGCCAGGTCCTGCGGGATGTTCTGCAACGTCAGGATCTGGCCGAACACCGTCGCCGTCGCGATGATCACCAGCACCGAGCCGCTGATCGTGGCGGCGAAGATGAACGTCTGCCTGAGCTTGGCGAAGTCCATCTCCCGGTACACCACGGTGGAGACGAACAGGCCATACACCACGGCGACCACGGCCGACTCCGTGGGCGTGAACACCGAGGTGTAGATGCCCCCGAGGATGATGATGGGCGCGAGCAGGGCCCAGATCCCGCGCCGCAGTGCACGGGAGAAGGCGCCCAGATCCAGGACGGCGTCGCTGGATCGGTGCCCGCGCCGGCGCGCCAGGCCGTAGGCCATCGCGATCAGCAGCGCGCCAACGAGGAACCCGGGCACGATGCCGGCCGCAAAGAGGCGCGGGATGGACGTCTCCGAGCCGACGCCGTAGATGATCATCGGCACCGAGGGCGGGATCAGGATGCCAAGCGTGCCGCCGGACGCCGTGACGCCGCCCGCGAACGCCGGCGAGTAGCCTTGCCGAACCATCGCCGGAATCATGATCGAGCCGATCGCCGCCACCGTCGGTGGGCCGGAGCCCGAGATCGCCGCGAAGAACATGCACGCCAGCACCGTGACGATGGCCAGGCCACCGTAGGTCCTGCCGATCAGCGGCATGAAGATGTCGACGATGCGCTGCGACAGCCCGCCGCGCTCCATGATCCCGCCGGCGAGGATGAACAGCGGGATGGCGATGAGCGGGAACGAGTTCAGCGCCTCGAACATCACCTGCACCAGGAAGGTGACGGGCAGGCCGGCCACCAGGATGGCCACGATGGAAGACACGCCCATCGCCGTCGCGATGGGCACCGCGAGCGCCAGGCAGACGACGAACGCCAGCGCGATCGCGACGCCTACGCTCACCGCACGCCCTCCGGCGCACCGACAGCCTCGACATCGGGGTCGCTCATGCTGCGCTCGAAATGCCGCGGGTCGAACAGGTTGTGGACCACCCGCAACGTGAAGACGACGAAGATCACGGGGATCGGCAGGAAGATCCAGAACATGTTGATCTCCGTGATCATCGAGCGATAGGGGAATTCGATCGTCGACACGAGGTACTTCACCCCCGCGGCGACGACGAACAGGTTGAACCCGATCCACACCAGGTCGCCCGCGACCATGACCGTCCTCGCCCAGCGGGGTGGCAACAGCCGCAGCTGGGCGCTGATGCGGATGTGGTGGAACTTCAACGTGGCGTAGCTGGAGCCGAGCCAGCAGAACCAGATGAAGATGAAGCGGGCGATCTCCTCCGACCACTCGATCGGGATCTTCAGGACAAAGCGCGACAGGACCTGCAAGGAGACGACCGCGACGAGTCCGGCCAGCAGGATCAGGATCGCCGCGTGATCGAACCGATCCAGCCAGTGCATGAACCGCTTCATGGGCTGCACGCTACCTGAGCGAAGCGTGGAGGTCGCCGGTCCTGCCGCGGTCGAGGTGCCAACTCACTTGCTGGAGTTGACGAGCCGGTCGATGAGTTCCTTGCCACCGACCCGCTTCTCGAACTCGGGCCACACGCCGCGGGCGATCTGGAAGAAGGGCGCACGCTGCGCGGGCGTGAGTTCGACGACGGTCAGGCCCTGCTTCTTCGCCCTGGCGATGCCGTCCTTGTCGCACTGCGCGGTGAGATTCCATGAGTACTCGCCGGCCTCCCTGCCCGCCTTGAGGATGGCGTCCTGTTCGGCCGGCTTGAGCGACTGGAACTTGCGGTCGTTCATGACCACCATTCCGAAGCCGGTGAACAGGTTCGTCGTGCTCAGGTGGGCCTGCACCTCGTAGTACTTGAGCGACAGCACGTCGCAGGGCGACATGTCGGCACCGTCGACGGTCTTCTGCTGCAGGGCAGTGAACAGCTCGGCAAAGGCCACCGGCGTCGGGTTCGCGCCCATCGCCTTGTAGGTCGCGTTCATCACCGGGCTGCCCGGCGAACGGATGAGCAGGTCCTTCATGTCGCCGGGTTTGGCGACCGAGCGCTTGTTGTTGATGATGGAGCGGCTGCCCCAGGCCGTGGTGTACACGACGCGCATGCCGGTCGCCTTGCGGAAGCTCTCGAAGACCTCCGCGCCGACCGGCCCGAACGCCGCCTTCTGCGCCGACGGGATGTCTTCGAACAGCGCCGGCAGGCTGAAGATGTCGATCTGCGGATAGAACTGAGCCAGGTTGTTGCTCGACACGATCGCGAGGTCCTGCGCGCCCAGCTGCACCGTCTTGGCCTGCGCCACGTCGTTGCCGAGCTGCCCGCAGCAGAGGGCGTCGACCTTGACCGATCCGTTCGTGAGCGCCGCCACGCGCTCGGCGAAACGCACCGCGCCCAGGTGGTAGACGTTGTCCGCGCTAGACACGTGCCCGAGCTTGAGCGTGGTCTGCGCGTGGGCGGGCAGGATCGCCCCCGCAGCGAGCATCAACCCAGCCATCAACGCTTTGACGATGCGCATTTCGCTTTTCTCCTCAGTGTAGGGAACCATCGGAAGTCCCTGCGTGGCCGGCCTGCCGGCCGCGCACGGGTCAGGGTGGGGTGAACAGGCCCGCGTAGGCGAACAGTGCCGCCGCCCCGCCGGTATGGAGAAACACGACGTTGTCCTCGCGGCGGAAGAAGCCCTTGCGGACGAGATCGATCAGACCGGCCATGCCTTTGCCGGAGTAGACCGGGTCCAGGAGAATGCCCTCGCACCGGGCCGTGAGCGTCACGGCTTCGACCATCCCGGGCGTGGGTACGCCATATCCTTCGCCCACGTAGTCGGCATAGGCCACGACGCGCGCGCGGTCGATGCCGCCCTTGACTCCGGCGTGTTCCGCCGTGGCCTGCGTCAAGGCGTACACGGCCTCTTCCTGTCGCTCCCTGGGCTGGCGCACGCTGATCCCGAGCACCGGAATTCCGGTGTTGGCGCCTTCCAGCCCGGCCAGCAATCCAGCCTGGGTTCCGGCACTTCCCGTGGCGTGGACCAGGTAGTCGATCCGCAAGCCCATGTCGTTGGCCTGCTGGAGCAGTTCCAGCGCGCAGTCCACGTAGCCCAGCGCCCCGACCGGATTCGATCCGCCCCCCGGGATGAAGTAGGCCTTGCGACCCTGGCTGCGCAGTTCTTCGGTGCGGGCAAGGGCGCGGGCGTTCATGTCGCCCGGCTCGTGAAACGAAAGCGTCGAGCCGAACATGCGATCAAGCAGGATGTTGCCCTGCACCTCGTATCCGGGCTCGGGCTCGCGCACGCGGCGCTCGAGCAGGATCTCGCACGCCATTCCAAGCCGTGCCGCGGCCGCCGCGGTCTGGCGGCCGTGGTTGGTCTGCACCGCACCTTGGGTGACGACCACTTCGGCACCTTTCTCGCGCGCCTCGCCCATCAGGAACTCGAGCTTGCGGGTCTTGTTGCCGCCGGTGGCCAGCCCGGTGCAGTCGTCGCGCTTGACGAAGAGGTTGGGGCCCCCGAGCGTTCGCGACAGCGTGGCCATCGGCTCGAGCGGCGTGCGCAGGTGACCGAGTCTGACCCTCGGAAAGCGAGAAAGGTGCATGCCTGAGTCCGTCCGATGTCGGTCCAGCGACCTTGCTGTGGACCCGACGATACGGGCGCGGTCCACCTGCGGGCCAATGAAATTGCGGAACAGGTCGATTCCGGGCGCGCATGACGCACGCCTTCAGCGGCGTTCAGGCTTCCTGTTCAGCCGGCAGCCTTGCCCAGACCTCGTCGACCCGCGGTCGGCTGCGTTCCGCCGAGCGATAGATCGAGATGGCGAACGGCACGTCCCAGTCGCCGGCACCTGCACGCCGCAACCGCCCGCTGGCGAGATCGTCGGCCGCCAGGCCGGCAGGCACCCACGCCACACCATGACCGGCCCGCGCCATCGCCGTCAGCGCGCTCGCCAACGAGTCCTGGTATCGGCGCACGAGGTGGCATCGGCGCTCCGGGCGGGCGAGCAGCTCGTCGACCGCGCGCCCGAAGAAGGAGTCGGCGGCGTACCCGAGGTAGGGCAGCGGTTGCCTGGCCGTGCCGGGCAGCGCAAAGCGCGCCTGACCATCCTCGGCCGGCACCGAGACCGGCAGCAACCGATCGTCCGCCAGACGCCGGGACGGAAACCGGCCTGCGTCGATGAGCAAGGGAAAACCCGGGTGGGAGAAGCAGATCAGGAAGTCGCACACCCCCTCGGTCAGGTTCTGCACGCAGTTGTGCATGTTGTCCGCAACCATCTGCGCATCGATCAGCCCGACATCGGCTTCCATGCGCTTGAGCCACTGCGGAAAGAACGACACCGCGATGCTGTGCGTGGCCGAGAACAGGATCGTGTTCTCGGCACGCCGCCGCGTCGTCCGCGCATCGTCGCGCGCGCGCAGAAGTTGGCGCACCGACTCCTCGGCCACGTCACGGAAGGCCTCGCCTTCCCTGGTCAATCGGGACGGAAAGATGCTCCGGTCGACGAGCGGCGCACCGACCCACCGTTCGAGCGCCTGGATGCGTCGGCTCAGGGCCGACTGGGTGATGTTGCGTTCCTCTGCAGAGCGCGAAAAGCTCTTGGTTCGCGCCAGGCTGAGGAAGTCCTCCAACCACTTCAGTTCCATGCACCCATTCTGCAGCCGGCACCGTCGCTACGATCGGCCGCCGGTCGGTTGCGGTCGTCCCTGGGGCCGCCCCTGCATGCTCGACCGCGCCGAACCCGAAGGAGAGACGAGTGAACCTGATCGACCTCACGCTCGCCGAGCAGGCCGAGCTCCTGAGAACCCAGCAGTGTTCGAGCCGCGACATCGTCGAGGCACACCTGGCTCGCATCGACGCACTCGACGGCAAGCTTCATGCGTTCGTCGACGTGTACGCCGACGAGGCGCGTGCGCTTGCGCAGGCAGCCGACCAGGCGCGTGCCGCGCGGCTGCCTCTGGGCCCGCTGCATGGCCTGCCTGTGGCGGTGAAGGACCTGTGCGACATCGCCGGGCGGGTCGGTACCGCCGGCTCGCGGATGTGGGCCAACCGTGTCGCCAGGACAACCAGTGCGACCGTCGAGCGCCTGCTGGGATCGGGCATGATCCCCTTGGGCAAGACCCACATGGTGGAGTTTGCGTTCGGGGCCTGGGGCACCAACCCGACCATGGGCACGCCGTGGAACCCCTGGGACCTGCAGCGCCATCGGGTGCCCGGCGGGTCGTCCAGCGGCACGGCGGTCGCCGTTGCCGCAGGACTCGCGCCGGTCGGCATTGGCAGCGATACCGGTGGGTCGGTTCGCGTTCCCGCTGCGTTCAACGGTCTCGTCGGGTTGAAGGCGAGCTTCGGCCGGATCAGCCTGCACGGCACGGCGCTGCTCAGCTGGAGCCTGGACACGGTAGGCCCGATCGGGCGCTCGGTGGACGACTGCGCCGAACTGCTGCGCGTGCTCGCCGGGCCGGATTCGCGCGATCCGACCACCCTTGGCGTGCCCGCGCTCGAACTGCCCGGATCGCTCGACCCCGCCAGGGTGCGCGGCGTGCGAATCGCGATGCCCGACGCCGACCAGCTGCCGGCGTTCATGCACCCGTCGGTCGTCGCCGCCTGGCAGGACGCCGCCACGCGTCTCGAGCGGCTGGGCGCGCATGTCGTGGCGGTGCGGCTGCCGACATGGCACTTCGAACTCGCGGGCGCCGCGTCGGCGATCATCGGCTCGGAAGCCTTCGCACTGCACCGCGAGGCGATCGAGGATGCGGCGCAACCGATCGGCGATGTCTTCCGCGAGCGCGTCCGGTCGGCGACCCGGCTCGAGGTGGGTGGCTACGCGCAGGCCCTGCGGCTGATGGGCGAGCGTCGGCGCTTGTTCGCCGAGTGGTTCCGCGACTTCGAGGCGCTGCTGCTGCCCACGGTGGCAATTCCGGCGGCTGCGCTGGACGAGATCGACGAGCACGGGCCGATCCCGACGTTCCTCACCCGCCCGGCGAACTACCTCGGGCTTTGCGCACTGGCCTTGCCAGCGGGCTTGCACGCGGGACTGCCGCTCGGCGTGCAGATCATCGGCAAGCCGTTCGACGAGCGCACTGTCCTCGAGATCGGCAAGGCCTACCAGGAAGACACCCGGTTCCATCGGCTGCGTCCGCAGGCCGCTGCCATGTGAACCTGACCTGCCGCTGCAGGCGGCCGGACAAGGGCGCGCCACGGTGGCCGACGCCGCGGCGCCTGCAGCGCAGCCGCCCACGACCCCGATTCGCCTGACTGAGCAAGGCCAGCCGCCAAGGCGTTGCGCGCAGAAGAGCTGCCGCAAGCCCGACCGATCGGCGTGGCTGCGCCACAGGCGTCAGCGCCGTGTCCGGCTCTGCGCCGCCTCAGCCCGACGACGCCTGCATCGCCCGCCAGACCCCGCTCAGGTCGCGCCCGTCCTCGTTGTGCACCTCGCAGGCCCAGCCCTGGGCGGCCAGCCAGCCGAGGAACTGGCGCGACTGCGCGTCGTGCTCGGGGCCGGCGAACTGGTTGACGTGGATGCACTCGGGCCTGACGTCGATCAGCAGCACGCAGGGCAGCCGCGCACGCGGGTCGGCATGGCGGGCAAGGCGGTGCCGCTCGCGCTGCGCGGCGTCCAGGAACAGCAGGTACAGCGAGGGCACGAACTCGTCGCGCAGGGCGTAGTCCATGGCCAGCACGGCAGCGCCGGCGCGCACGGCGTCGAAGGGTGCCGCCAGCGGCGTGAAGCTCAGCTCTTGCTCTGTCAGCAGTTCGTCCACTCGGGTTCTCCTGGGCTGGGGCTGGGGCTGGAGCCGGGCGGCTTCAGTGGTCGGCGGCTTTGACCCTGAGGGTGACCGTGGCCACCGCCTGGCGGCAGTTGGGGTCGCCTTCGCTGTGCACCTGCAGCTGGTGGTCCCCGGCGCGCAGCCTGGTGCCGGGCGGTGGTGTGTAGACCAGCGCCAGGTGCGGGGGTTCGACGCGTGCGTCGAGAACCTGGGGCGGCAGCTCGACGCCCTCTCCCGGGTCGATCAGCTCGGCAGGATCGGCCCAGTGGATCACCACCGGTGCGGGCCGCACGGTGAGCTGCTGGTCGAGCTGGGCGGCTTCGCTGCTGGCGGTCGCGGCCAGCGTGGCGGTGACGGTGTGTGTGCCGGCAGCGAGCTTGCTGCCGAGCGGCGGCGCGTAGACGATGTTCGCCGTCATGGCGTCGGGGTCGGCGCGCGCGTTGAGCTGCGCGGCGGTCAGCTCCGCACCGCCGGTCGCCCAGACCATGTCGGCGGGGCGTTCCCATTGCAGACGCGGCCTGGCTTTCTCGACCGTGACCTGGATGGCGAGCGTCGCGGCATCGAAGCGGTCGCTGGCTGCGGCGTTGATCGTCAGCGGCTGGTTCGCGCCCACGCCCAGCACGGTGCCGGCAGCCGGAACCAAGGTGATCGCCCCGTTGCCGGGCTCGAGCCGGACCCCCAGCGCCTGCGGGCTGAGCGGCAGGCCATGCGGCAGCGTGACCGTGGCCGGCGCCTGGATGACCTGCGCCAGCCGGCCTTGCCGGCAGCGCAGGTGCGTGGCTTCGACGCTGCCGCTCTTGTAGTCGTTGTTGTTGCCCGGGATCGTCGTGCAGCCCGGACCCTTGGGGGCCAGTTCACCGCCCGAGCTGACCTTGGTGGCGATCTCGTTCTGCCCGGTCGAGAAGCCGACCACGCCGGGCGCCAGCACCTCGATGCAGAACATCGGCACCGCGGTGGCCGGGTTGCCGCCGGGGTTGCTGAACTGGTCGCCCAGGGGCTTGTAGCGCACCTGCAGGCCGCCGGGCAGCTTCCACATGTGGTTGGGGTAGGTGCCGGGCTGGACCTGGCGGTCGGCCGGGTTGGGGGTCAGGCCGTCCATGTAGGTCAGCAGCTCGGGGCCGGTCATGTCCTGCACGCGGCGCATGATGTCCTTGCTGCGCGTCTTGACGCCATCGACATCGAGGTCCCAGTTGTTCCTGACCGTGGCGTCCAGCGGCGTCGTCGGCTTGAAGCCGCCGCCACCCTTGAGGGTCTCGTAGCCGTTCTTGCCCTGCGCATTGGCGTACACGTTGAAGCGCACATGGGCATCGGCGTAGCCGTAGTTCGCCGACTGCGCATGCGAGACCCCGAGCAGGTGCGTGCCGACGGCCAGCGCCGTGCCCGCGGCGGGAGCGTAGGCCAGCGGCGACTCGCCCTTGACGCGCACCGCATTGAGCTGGGCGCCGGCCAGCGCGAAGACCGCCCCGACGCCGGCAATGGCGGCCGCAGGCTCGGCCCAGGTGATCTGCGCGGCGGCGCGCCTGACGGTGAGCGTGACCGTCAGAGGTGCCAGCTCGACCTGGTCGGCCTGCTCGGCCTCGGCCTTCAACGTGTACACGCCGGCGTCCAGCCGGGTGCCCAGGGGCGGCGTGTACTTCAGCTTGACGTTGGGCGGCACGGTGCTGGCATTGAGCTGCGCGGCGCCGAGCGTGAAGCCGCCGTCGACATAGTCGACCGCGGCCGGCGCCGCCCAGCTGAGCCGGGCGCGCGGCTTGCGGACCGTGAACCTGACCCGGGCGCTGGCGGCATGGCAGACCTCGGTCTCGGCGGCATCGACGCGCAGTTCGTGCTCGCCGGGCGGCAGCGTCTGCCCCAATGGCGGCTGGTAGCTGAGCGCGCCACCGCCCGGGCCGACGCGGGCGTCGAGCTGGCTGGCCGTCAGCGTGAACGTGCCGCCGACCGCGTCCTGCGCGTCGGGTGCGTTCCAGACCAGTGTCGGCAGCCGCTTGTCGACGCGCAGCTCGACCTCGATGCCTTCGCCTTCGTAGTGCTGGGGGTCGGCCAGGCGCACGCTCAGGCGGTGGCGGCCGGCCTTCAGCAGCTGGCCGGCCCGCGGCTCGTAGGCCAGCGGTGCCTGCGCCGGTTCGGCCGTGGCGCACAGCTGGGCGGAACCGAGCACGAAGCCGCCGGCCGCCGCCTGCACCGGCGTCGGCGGGTTCCAGCCCAGCTTGACCGGGATGCGGTCGACGTGAAGCGTGACCTGATGGCGCGCCGCCTCGAAGACCTCGTTGGCCGCGCAGTGCACCACCAGCGTGTGCGGGCCCGGCTCCAGGCGTTCGCCCGCCGGCGGCTCGTAGACCAGGTCGGCGGCGCCCGGCGTCACGCGCGCGCTCAGCTGCGCCGCGCCGAGCACGAAGCCGCCGGGCGCCCAGGGCACCGGCGAAGGCTCGTCCCAGGTGATGACGGGCGTGCGCCGGGTGACCTCCAGCATCACCTGCACCGGATCGCCCCGGTAGTGCACCGGGTCGGCAATGCGCGCTTCGATCGCGTGCCGGCCTACGCCCAGGCGGTGGCCTTGCGGCAGCGAGTACACGATCCCGGCCGCCGGCGGGTCGACGCGGGCGGCAAGCTGTTCCGCGCCGAGCGCAACGCCGCCAGCGACCATGGCCAGCTCGCCCGGCGCCGCCCAATGGATCAGCGCCGGTGCGCGGTCGACCTGCAACTGCACGCTCGCGCTGGCCGGCTCGAACACCTCGTTGGCCTCGGCCTGCACCTGCAGCGCATGGGTGCCGGGTTCCAGCCGGTGGCCTGGCGCGGGCCGGTAGATCAGCGCGCCGGCGCCCGGCGTGGCCTGCGCGGCGAGCTGCGTCGCGGTGAGCACAAAGCCGCCCTCGGCCCAGGTCACGGCGGCCGGCTCCGGCCAGTCGATGCGCGCGGCGCGCCGGCGCACGCGCAAGGTCACGCAGACCGGCTCGGCCTGGAAGTTCGCTTCGTCGGCCACCTGTGCCGTCACCGGGTGGTCGCCGACCGCCAGGCGTTCGCCAGGCGGGCGGTCGAAGCGCAGTCCGGCCTCGGGCGGCTCCACGCGGGCGCCCAGGCGCTGCGGGTCGAAGGTGACACCGCCGGCTTCCATGTCCAGCCGCTCGGGCTCCACCCAGGTGATCAGCGCGCGCGCTTTCGGTGGTGGAGGGGGCGGGGGCGGGGGCGGCGGGGGGGGGGGGGGGGGGGGGGGGGGGGGGGGGGGGGGGGTGGAGGCGGCTCGGGGACCTGGCGGTCAGGGTCGAACAGGGCCTGCTCCAGGGGCGTCAGCAGGTCGTCGGCCGACATGTCCAGCGCCGCGGACAGCCACAGCGCAGCTTCGAGTTCCTTGCCGTCGGTGGACATCGGTGGCGGGCTCCGGCAGTGGGTGTCAGGCCAGTCGCTGGTCGAGCGCGCCCAGGGTCGCGACCAGGCTCGCCTTGACGGTCAGCGGCATGAACGGGTTGCCCTGCAGCTTGTCGATGAAGGCGTCCTGCTGCGCGCGCGCCAGGAAGCGGCGGACCAGGCGTTGCGCCTGGGCGTGGAGTTCGTCGCGCCTTGCCGTCCCGGTGGCGTTGAGGGCCTGGTCGAGCAGGCCTTCGAGGTCCCCCTCGAAGCCGGCCAGCACCTGGTCGAAGCGGCGCACCTTCTGCTGCAGCTCGGCGTACCCGCGGGTGTGGCGATAGCGCTCGAGCAGCAGGCGTTCGAGCGCCTGCAGCTCGCCGTGCACCTTCTTGCGCGCCAGCTCCCAGGCCAGCCGGCACCTGGCGTAGTCGACCGGGCCGCTGCGCGGGCTGGCCTGCCCTTGCTCGGCGCCGGGCCGCGGCAGCAGCGCCTCGATGCGGTCGAGCGCGGCGTCGGCGGCGGCCGCATCGCCCGCCTTCAGTGCGGCGCTCATCACGGCCACCAGCGGGCGCAGCTCGGCGGCCGCCGGGCCGGCCAGCGCGGCCTGCAGCGCCCGCTGCGCCGCCGCCAGGCGCTGCGTCACCGTCTTCAGGTCGACGGCCGGCGTGGCGCCAGGCGCCGGCGCAGGGGCACCGGGGTCACCCGGCGGGGCGGTCGAGGTAGGATCCGGCGCGTCGGCACCCTCGTCTTCGCCATCGCTGTCTTCGCCATCGTCGCCGCGCACGCGCACCTTCAGACGCAGGCCGGTCTGCTCCAGCAAGCCCGCGCGCAGCTTCTTGGCCAGCCCGGCGGCGCCGAGCGGCACGACGAAGGTGACCGCGCCGGCCTCGAATCGGCATTCGCCAGTGGCGAACTTCATGCCGCTGCTGTCGCGCGCGTAGTCGGCCAGCAGGCGGCGCCGGGCGGGCGTCAGGCCGCGCCGCGCCAGCAGCACCACGGCCTGCTTGCCGGTCACGCCGACCATCGCCTGCATCACCTCGCCCTTGCGCACCAGGCGCAGCAGCGGCACCAGCTTGCGGGTCAGCACCGCCGGGCTGTCGTCCTCCTCGTCTTCGGCGGCCCTGGCGGCGGCGGCCTCACGGTCCTGCCGGGCGCGGCGCGCGTCTTCGGCTTCCCGCTTCGCTTCGGCCTCGGCAGCCTTGCGCCGCTTCTGCAGGAGCTTGTCGACCTCGTCGAGGTAGCCCTGCAGCGCCTTGTCGGCCTTGGCGGACTTGCGCAGCGCCTCGGCCTGCTTGTCGATCTCCTGCAACGCCGACAGCTGGCGCGCGGCGTCTTCGCCGGCCGCGTCCAGCGCCTGCAGCGCCTTCACGAACGCGGCGTCCTTCCAGTCCTTGCCCTTGGCGAAGCGCTTCCATGGCTGCTCGCCGAGCTTGTCGTCGCTCATCGCTCCCGCCTGTCCCTTGCCGCTGTCGACGCGGGCGATGCTATGTCATCGGCACCGAGGCCAGGAACCGTGTCGGCAACCTGTGCGCGCAAGCCGGTTGCGAGCCCCGTGTTCGCGGAAGTTCGGGGAGTGTCCGGTCGGCTCGACACGGTGACCCCCTCGGCCGGGCACTGCCTGGCCCTGCCGCTGGCGGTGCCGGGACCTGCGGTTCGAGTGCCCAGGGCCCTCGGTCTGGTCAGGCAGGTCGGCGGTGAACAGGCCCGCAGGGCAGGCCCGGGCCCGGACCTGGTGCGGGCTCAGCCCGCGAAGTAGCGCTTGAGCCCGGCCAGGATCATCTCGACCGCGATCGCCGTCAGCACCAGGCCCATCAGCTTCTCGATCGCCGAGACCATCGAGTCGCCGAGCAGCCGCCGGATGCGGTCGGCCGACAGCAGCACGGCGCCGGAGATCGCCATCGCCGCCGTCAGCGCACCCACCCAGTGCAGGATGCGCTCGGGCTGGCGCGAGGCCAGCAGCAGCACCGTGGCCATGGCCGACGGACCAGCCAGCAGCGGCACCGCCAGCGGGAAGATCAGGGGCTCGCCGGCCCCGCCTTCGGCGGCGTAGATCTCGCCGCCCGAGGCGAACACCATGCGCATCGCGATCACCAGCAGGATCACGCCGCCGGCCACCTCCAGCGAGCGCTCCGACAGGTGCATCAGCTGCAGGAAGCCCTGGCCGGCGAACATGAAGGCCAGCAGCACGCCGAAGGCGATGGCCAGCTCGCGCAGCGCCACGCGGGTGCGGCGCTCGGGCGCCACGCCGCGCAGGATGGCGATGTAGATCGGCACGCTGCCGAACGGGTCCAGCACCAGCAGCAGCAGCACCAGTGCGGAGGCGAAGCTGTGTTCCATGGCGTGGGCGGCGGTGCAACTCGGGCGGCGAGTGTATCGGGGGCCACAATGCGCGGCCGCCGCGGCGCCCCGCGGCCGCGCCCCCGCCCCTGAGCGCAAGCGATTGAGCCCCCGAAACGAACTCCTGGCCCACCGGGCCTTTATGCACCTGTGGCTGGCCCGGCTGGCCGGCACGGCGGGCAGCCAGATGCTGATGCTGGCCCTGGGCTGGCAGATGTACGACCTGACCGGATCGGCCTGGGACCTGGGGCTGGTGGGCCTGCTGCAGTTCCTGCCCGCGATCCCGCTCGCCTTGCCCGCGGGGCAGGCGATAGACCGCTTGCACCGCGCGCGGCTGCTCGCCGCCTGCCTGGCGTGCCAGGTGCTGGTCGGCGCCACGCTGTGGCTGGGGTCGGCGGCCGGTGGCATAGACCGCGACGCCTTGCTGGCGGTGTCGGTGGCGCTGGGGGCGCTGCGTGCCGTGCAGATGCCCGCGCAACAGGCGCTGACGCCCTGCCTGGTGCCGCCCGCGCTGCTGCCCCGCGCGCTGGCCTTCAGTTCCTCCGGCCTGCAGGTGGCCATCATCGCCGGCCCGGCCCTGGGCGGCCTGCTGTACCTGGCCGGACCGGCCCCGACCTACGCCACCTGCACCGGGCTGTTCGTCGCCGCCGCCTTGCTGGTCGCGCTGGGCGTGGACTACGAGCGCAAGCCGTTGCCACGCGCCCTCGACGGGTCCTCGGTGCTGGAGGGCCTGCACTTCGTCTTCCGCCACAAGGTGGTGCTGGGCGCGATCTCGCTGGACCTGTTCGCCGTCCTGCTGGGTGGTGCCACCGCGCTGCTGCCGCTGTTCGCCAAGGACATCCTGCACGTCGGGCCGCAAGGGCTGGGCCTGCTGCGCGCCGCTCCGGCGGTCGGCGCGCTGCTGATGTCGGTGGCACTGACGCGCTGGCCCATCGAGCGCCGCTGCGGCCCGCTGCTGCTGGGCGCGGTCGCCCTGTACGGGTCGTGCAACGTGGTCTTCGGCCTGTCGACGGCGTTCTGGCTGTCGATGCTCGCGCTGGCCGTCGCCGGTGCCGCCGACATGGTCAGCATCGTCATCCGCCAGACGCTGGTGCAGCTGGAGACCCCGGACGACATGCGCGGGCGCGTCAGCGCGGTCAACTCCGTCTTCATCGGGGCCAGCAACCAGCTCGGCGAGTTCGAGTCCGGCGCCACCGCGGCCTGGTTCGGCGCCGTCGCCTCGGTGGTCGCCGGGGGCATCGGCACCTGCCTGGTGGCCGCCCTGTGGTGGCGCGGCTTTCCGGGCCTGGCCCGGCGCGACCGGCTGCTGCCTCCACGCTGATCGGGGCGCGTCGACCCCCCCCTGGGTTTCGGGGTCGCGGTGCCATTCGAAAGTACGGGCCGGACCCCTGATCGCCCATGGGATACTGGTTTGCCGCTGCCCCCACACCGCGCGCGGCCTGCTTCATCTTGGCGTCCCGTCCCCCCTTCGAGCAGCAGGCGCACGCCTTGGCGTGTGCCTGGCTGAGCCCGCGCATGGACGACGAGCAGGAGGCCAGGGTCCAGGCCCTGGTCGACGCAGCCTGCATCGAGGACCGCGACCGCATGCAGGGCTTGTCCGAGGGCTGGCGGACCTGGCGGCTGTCCTACCTGGCGCAGTATTCCACCGAGCCCGGCCTGCAGGCGCGGCTCGAGCGCGCCGCCGCGCAGGCCCTGGCCTCGGGCTTCCCGCGCGCCCAGTTGCTGGCCAAGGCCGGGCTGGCGGGGTGGGCGGAACTCTCGCTGCCCGGGGGCACCGCGCATCTTCGATCGCGCGCCGACGAGCTGAAGGAACTGGTCGATGCCATGCCCGCCGCCTGGCCCCCCGTGGAGCGCTGCCTGTGCGAGATCCGCCTGGGCGAGCTGGAGCTGCAGCTGGCCCGCAGCGAACAGGTGCTGGAGCGTTTCATGCGCCTGGAGCGGCTGGACTACCCGCCGCCGCTGGACGAGCCCATGCGAGCCAACGTGCGGCAGCTGCTGGTGGTGCTGCTGCTGGAGATGGGCGACCTGGAAGGCGGGCTCGCCAGCTCGCAGGGGTTGCTGCGTCATGTGGAACGGGGCCAGGCCCGCAGTGTCTCGCTGTACTTCAACCACCTGCTCGCGCTGGGCCTGAGCGAGCAGTATGACGAGGCTCGGGCCTTCCTGGCCGAGCGCCCGTTCCTGCGCCAGGCCAGCTACTGGAAGGAAGTGCCGCATGCGCTGGGCCTGCTGGCCTGGCTGGACTCGCGGTGCGGGGGCGGGGGCGATGGCGCAGGCCCGGGCTGGCCCGCGCTCGAGGGCCACCTGCCCTCGGCCGGTGGCAACCCGATGGCCGCCAACCTGGCCTGGATGCAGGCGGAGCTGCTGCTGCGACAAGGTGACGCCCGGCGGGCCGTGGACGTGCTGCAGACCTACCTGCACCAGGTGAAGGTCACGGGCGGCGGCAGCCTGTCGCCGCTCAACGGCACGATGGCCTACCAGACCCTGTCACGCGCCCAGGAGGCCGTGGGCGACACCGCGGCCGCGCTGGACGCCTTGCGGCGCGCGCACTCGCACGGCCATGAGTGGACGCTGCGCAGCACCGAAGCTCGCCTGAAGGCGCTGCACCTGGCCGCGCCCGAGGCCGATGCAGGCGTCCAGTCCCGCCGGGTGCGGGCCCTGCAGGACGTCCAGGACCCCGGGCCGGCCGACGCCGCCACCCGGCTGCTGGCGCACGTGAGCCACGAGCTGCGCAACCCCCTGCAAGGCGTGCTGGGCATGATCACGCTGCTGCAGATGTCCGGGCTGGACGAGGGCCAGCGCCGCCAGCTGCAGCTGGCCGACACCTCGGCGCGCATGGCGCTGGCGCTGTGCAACGACCTGCTGGACCTGGCCCGACTGGATTCGGGCAGGCTGGAGGTCCATGCCGTCCCCTGCGACCTGCGCGCGCTGCTGACCGAAGCCACCCAGACCTGGAGGCCGCTCGCCGAGGGCAAGGGCCTGGCCTTGCGCTGCCACACCGACCCCGCCCTGCCGCCGGTCGTGCAGGTCGACCGACTGCGGCTGCAGCAGGTGCTGATGAACCTCCTGGCCAACGCCGTCAAGTTCACGCGGCATGGCCATGTGCAGCTCAGCGCCCACTGGCTGCCCGGCAGCCAGGACGGCCGGCTGCGCGTGGAGGTGCAGGACAGCGGCATCGGCATCGCGCCGCAGGAGCAGGCGCGGCTGTTCCAGGAGTTCTCGCAAGCCAACGTCAAGGTGGCCAGCGAGTTCGGCGGCACGGGCCTCGGCCTGGCGCTGTGCCGCAAGCTGGTGGGCGCGATGGGCGGGACCATCGACGTCGAAAGCACCCCGGGCATGGGCAGCCGCTTCTGGTTCGAGCTGCCCTGCCCGGCGCCGGGTGACGGCGCGGCTTGACACCCCCAGGCTGCCCCGGCAGAGCTGACGCCCGCCCGCCGCCACCGGGCAGGGCCCTCAGCAAAGCCCGAAGAAGTGTCGTATGCGACCCAGCAGGTCCGCCCCGCTGTCCGCCATGGCGCCGCGCTCGTCGCCTTCGGGCGCGGTCGTGAGCCGCCGCGCGTTGCCGCGGCGGCGCTCGTCGAGCACCTGCGACAGCCGCTCGGCCAGCGCCGGGCGCGCATGCAGCAGGTCCTGCAGGTCGGCCTTGTCGAGCCGGTAGCCGTCGAGCTCGGTCACCGCGACCACGCTGGCCACGCGCGGCTCGCCGGTCAGCAGGCCCATCTCGCCGACGATGTCGCCGGCGTGCAGCTGCCCCAGCCGCTGGCGCGAGCCGTCGCCGGCGCGTTGCCAGACCTCGGCCTGGCCGCGCGCCACCATGTAGAGCCAGTGTGCGTCCTCGCCCTGGTGCATCAGCGTGTCGCCGCGCGCGAAGGGGGCGTGCGCGACCCGGCGGGCCAGCCGGCGGCGCTCTTCGTCGTCCAGCGCGCCGAACAGGTCGATGCCGGCCAGCACGGCCAGCCGCCGTGCCTGTTCGCGCGATTGCACCTCTTCGCGGTGCGCCTGGTCGTCCACGACCTGGTGCACGATCTGGTCGGGCAGCGCGATGCGCCAGCCGCGGCGCTGCAGCGCCGCCAGCAGGTGCACGCGCACCGCGGAGTCCGCCGGGTCGTCGTCGCGCGGGTCGGTGATCCAGTAGCGCAACAGGTAGCGCACCGCGCCCGGCGTGAAGTCGGCCGCGATGCACGACGGCGCCGGCTGGCGGGCCACGTTGGCGATCTCGGCGTCGTGCAGGCAGGCTTCGGCGGCCGCGATGACCTGCGCCGGGTCGACGCTGTAGTCGACGGGGAAGGCAACCGCGCGCCGCCAGCAGCCGCGCGCCGCGGTCGGCGGCCCCCCGTCCTGCGGCGGCCGGCGGCCGACGACGGTGAACTTGGCCTTCATCAGCTGCGCGTTGGGCACCACCACGCGCTCGCCGTTGCGCGTCAGGATCGCCGTGAAGCGCCACTGGATCTCGACCACCTGGCCGGAGACCTCGTCGAGCCGCACCCAGTCGCCGATCGCCACCGAGTCGTCGAGCTGCAGTGCCAGCCCGCCGAGGATGTTGCCCAGCGTGTCCTGCATCGCGAAGGCCAGCACGGCGGTGACGACCGCCGAAGTCGCCACCAGGCCGGTCAGCTCGACGCCATGCGCCGACAGCCGCAGCAGCGCCCACAGCAGGTAGCCGACGATGACGACGATGTCCTCGACGATGCGCGGCGGCCGCAGGTCCAGCGCAGGAAGCGCGACGCGGAACAGCAGCAGCCCGGACAGCCGGATCAGCACCACGCCCAGGCCCAGCACGACCAGCCCGTGCAGGCCAGGCGACAGCCCGCCGCTGCCCGCAGCCACCGGCAAGCGCGCCAGGCCCTCGAGGCATGCGAACAGCAGCAGCAGGCCCAGCGAGCGCCGCGCCGTCTCGCGGCCGCTGGGCATCCAGCGGTACAGCGCGGCGGCGAGCAGCAAGGCGGCCGCGAAGACCCAGGCCACGCCCGCGCTCAACGGTCGCGGCCCTTGCGCCGCGAGCCCGGCGCCGGCGCACCACCGCCCGCCTGCAGCGCCGACTCGACCGCCCGGCACAGCGTCTTCAGCACCTTGACACGCGCGTACAGCTTGTTGTCGGCCTCCACCAGCGTCCACGGTGCGACCGCCGTCGACGTGCGGTCGACCATCTCGCACACCGCCTGCTCGTAGGCCGGCCACTTGTCGCGGTTGCGCCAGTCCTCGGCAGTGATCTTGAAGCGCTTGAAGGCCACGCGCTCGCGTTCCTGGAAGCGGCGCAGCTGCTCGTCGGGCGAGATGGCCAGCCAGAACTTGACGAGCACGATGCCATGCCGGTGCAGGGCCTGCTCGAAGTCGTCGATCTCGCCATAGGCACGCCGCCAGTCGGCCTCGCGGCACAGGCCTTCGACGCGCTCGACCAGCACGCGGCCGTACCAGGAGCGGTCGAACAGCACGACACGGCCGCGCCGCGGCAGGTGGCGCCAGAAGCGCCACAGGTAGGGCTGGGCGCGCTCCTCCTCGGTGGGCGCGGCAATCGGCACCACCTCGACGAAGCGCGCGTCCAGCGCCTGCGTGACGCGGCGGATCGCACCGCCCTTGCCGGCGCCGTCGTTGCCCTCGAACACCGCCACCACCGCGCGCTGCGCAAAGCGCGGGTCGCGTGACGCCTCGGCCAGCCTGGCCTGCCACTTGGCCAGCTGGCGGCGGTAGTCGTCACGCGCCATGGGCTGCGACAACTGCAGCGCCGACAGCACGTTGACCGGGTCCGGCGCCGCCACCGGCCGTGCGGCGGCGGCCGCCGCACGGCGCCGCGCCGGCCGGGTCGCAGGGGCGGCAGGCGCGCCCGCCGCGGCCGCTGCGTCGGCGTCCAGCCGGGCGCGCAGCACCTGCAGCAGATGCCGGCCGACCGCCAGCGCGCGGTGGCGGGGGTCGGCCGCCGGCACCACGATCCACGGTGCCTCGGCGGTCGAGGTCTGGCGCAGGAAGGGCTCGCAGACCTCGACGAAGCGGTCGTACAGGCGGAAGTAGGACCAGTCCCGCTCGCTGACGCGCCAACGGGTTCCGGGGTCCTTCTCGAGCGCCTTCAGGCGGCGGCGCTGCTGCGGCTTGGACAGGTGGAACCAGAACTTGACCAGCAGCACGCCCTCGTCGCAGAGCATCTTCTCCAGGCGCTGGATCTCGCCGACCGCGTCGTCGTAGGCCTGGTCGCCGAGACTGCCGGTGACGCGCTGCACGATGGGCAGCGTATGCCAGGCGCCGAAGAAGATGCCGATGCGCCCCTTGCCCGGCAGCGCCTGCCAGAAGCGCCAGTGCGCTGGCCGCTGGCTCTCGTCGTCGGTCGGCGGGCCGAAGGCGGTGGTGCGGATGTGCCGCGGATCCAGCCACTCGTTGAGCAGGTTGACCGTCTCGCCCTTGCCGGCGCCTTCGACGCCCGCGATCAGGATCAGCACCGGGAAGCGGCGCGCCTGCTCGAACTCGAACTGCGCATCCAGCAGCACCGCGCGCAGCGCATCGCGCTCGGCTTCGAAGGCGGCCTTGTCGACCTTGTGGGAGAGGTTGGCGGACTCGAACATGGTGCTGCCAATCTGCACCTTCCAGCGACCCTCGGCCTGACGCAGGTCAACGGTGGGCGAGCAGCCGGCCGGACAATGCCCGACGGCGCCGCCCGACCCGCGGCAAGGGCGCTGGCCGGTCGATGCAGCCGCAGGAGGCGGAAAGGATGGATTGTTCGGTGCTCTTTGCCGATGTCGCAGGCAGCACGGCGCTGTACGAGCGGCTGGGCGACGAACGCGCCTTCCCGCTGATCGGGGAGTGCCTGCGCACGATGGCGGCCTGCACGGTGGAAGCCGGCGGCCGTGTCGTCAAGACCATCGGCGACGCCGTGATGGCCGTCTTCCCGCACGCCGACGCCGCCGCCGGAGCAGCGCTGCAGATGCAGGCGCGCGTCGAGGCCCTGGGGGCGCGGGAACAGGTGCCGCTGGGCCTGCGCATCGGCTTTCACCACGGGCCCGTGGTGCCACAGGGCGAGGACGTGTTCGGCGACACGGTGAACCTGGCCTCGCGGCTGTGCGACCTGGCCTCGCGCGGCCAGATCGTGGCCGCGCGGCCGACCGCCGCGCTGCTGGGCGGGCCCGCGGCCGCCACGCTGCGCGAGCTCTACGCGGTTCCGGTCAAGGGCAAGGCCGAGGAAGTCGAGCTGGTCGAGCTCGCCTGGCAGCAGGGCCGCGACTCGACGATGCTGATCCCCTCGCGCCGCGAGCGCGTGGCCAGCGCCGCCTCGACGCTGGAGCTCGAACTCGGCCCCAGCCACCTGAGCATCGGCCCGCAAAGGCGCAAGGTCACGGTGGGTCGCGACCTCGAGTGTGACTTCGTGGTGCACGACGCAGGGGTCTCGCGCGCGCACGCGATGATCGAACGGCGGCGCGAACGCTTCGTGCTCATCGACCACAGCGCCAACGGCACCTACGTCAGTTTCGAGGGCCAGCCCGAGCTGCGCGTGCAGCACGAGGAGATCACGCTGGTAGGCCGCGGCTGGCTGTGCTTCGGCCGGCCGCGCGCGGAGGCCTCGACGATGCTGGCCTTCCGCTGCGCGGGGGGCGCAGACGCGGGGTAGGCGGGGCGCTCCGCCGCCCTCAGCCCGCCGCCTTCGCCAGCCAGGCCTTCACGCCTTCGTGGTCGGCCACGGCGCGGAACAGGCGCATCAACTTCGGGCAGTGGTCGAGCACGTGGGTGGGCACATGGTCCAGCGTGCCGGAAGTCAACCAGCGCACCACCATGTAAAGCTTGATGTCGGCGACCTGGATGGACGCGCCGCCGAGGAAGGGACCGTCGCCGATCTGCTGCTCGACCTGGCGGCCCCAGGCGGCGAGCTCGTTGGCCGCCAGCGCCTCGCGCGCGCTGCGCCGCTGCTCGGCTTCGCTGATGCGCAGCGTCGGCGAGATCGTGTGGCGCAGTTCCTCGGCCGCGCACATCACCGCCTCGTGACGCGCCGCCTCGAAGCCGTCGGCCGGGTGCAGGCCATGCGCGCGGCCGATGTACTGCAGGATGGCATTGGAGTGCCCCAGCAGCGGCTTGCCGGGCAGCTCCAGCACCGGCATGGCGCCAAAGGGCATGCCCGGCTTCAAGGCCGGCCAGTCGGCGTTGCGGACCCGCACGTCCTCGAAGTCGACGCCGGCCAGGTGCAGGGCGATGCGGCACTCCTCGCCGCGGCTGCCGGCAAAGTCGAAGTAGATCAGTCGGGGCTTGCTCATTGGGGGCCTCTGTTCTGTGGGCGGGATGGAGAAGGTGGGTTCGGAGCCAGGCCGCGCATTCTGCGGCCTGCCGGGCGCCCCCGGGCTCGGGCGGCGCGGCCGGCCCTGCGGGCAGCGGTGCTCATTGCGCCTGCGTAGCAACCCTGCCTGCGGCCAGGACCTCGTCCACCAGCGCGTCGGCGTCGGCCAGGGTGCTGCGCGGGTTGATGAAGCAGGGGCGGATCGCGAACCGGCCATCGACCCGCGTCGACGAGGTGACGGTGCGCCCGCGTTCCCGGACGCGGTGCAGGATGGACTCGTTGAGGGCGTCCAGGCGCGCCTCGTCGGCCCAGCCCAGGGGCCGGTAGCGGAAGCAGCAGATGCTGAGCACCGGCTCCGCCAGCAGTTCGAGCACCTCGCTGGCCCGGGCGCGTTCGGCGACACGCCGCGCGCAGTCGTTGTGCCGCACGATGCGATCGCGCACCCCCGCCGACCCGACCTCCCGCAGGATGGCCCAGACGGCCAGGCCGCGCGCGGGTGCCGAGAAGTCGACGCCGAAGTCGGGCGTCCCCAGGCCCAGCTCGTCGAAGGGCGAGGCGGTGTCGCCCATGCCCACCGGCGCCTGGCGCTCCCTGTCGTAGGCGCCGGTCTCGACCTCGAAGGCGCGCCCGAGCAGGCCCGCGTCACGCACCAGGACCGCACCCGTGCCCACCGGCGCGGCCAGCCACTTGTGAGGGTCTATGGCCAGCGAGTCGTAGCTCGCGACGTCGCCGAAGCGGTCGCGCACTCGATCGTCGAGCACCCCCCAGCCGCCGTAGGCACCGTCGACATGAAGCCAGATGCCGCGCTCGCGGGCGATGCGCGCCAGCTCGGCAATCGGGTCGACACGACCGGTGTTGACGTCCCCGGCACAGGCCACGATGGCCACCTGCGTGCGGCCTGCCGCCTCGTCCTCGTCGAGCGCGCGCTGCAGCCCGGCCAGGTCGATGCCGCCGCTGCCGTCGAGCGCCACCTCGCGCAGGCTGCGCCGGCCCAGGCCCAGAACGCCCAGCGCCCGACCCACCACATGGTGTGTCGCGGTCGAGCAGTAGACCCGCGGCTCGACCAGGCCGGCGTTGCCATCGCGAGACGGGTGCAGGCCCAGGCGCTCGCCGGCATGCTGGCGCGCCGCGCCCAGGCCGACCAGGTTGGCGGTCGATCCGCCGGACGTGAACGTCCCGGCGGTGTGCGGCGGCAAGCCCAGCAAGGCGACCAGCCAGCGGATCGCGAGGTCGTCGACGAAGTTGCCCGCCGTCGCCCACCACCGTTGCGGCACCGCGACGGCCTGCGCCAGATGGGCCGCTGCACCGACATCGGTCGGCATCGTCGTGACCCAGCCCGAGAAGCCCGGGTGGCCGACCCGCAAGCCATGGGCCACCACCCGATCGGCCAGCTCCGCAAGCACGGCATCGCGCCCGACCCCCAGCTCGGGCAGCGGGCCGTCCAGCGCGGCCCGCCAGACGCTGCGGGCACGCGCTGGGTCCGGCCCCTCGAAGCGGACAAACCGCTCCAGGGCGGGCAGCAGGGTGCGAACCGCACCCCCGAGGTCGTGGGTGGAGGCGCGGTCATGGTCGATCGTCATCGGCCGATTCTGGTCGACAGCCGGGCTGCAGGCCAGACCCTGAGCCCATGCCCCGGGGATCGACCGGCGGTCGATCCCGCGGCGCCCTGGGCTAGACCGGACGCCCTTCGCCACGCACCTCGTGCGTGCGTCCGTCGCGGATGTGATAGATGCGCTCGAAGGTCGGGATGATCTTCTCGTCATGCGTGACGACGATGATCGCCGTGCGGTACTGCGCCGCCATCCGGTTCAGGATGCGCACCACTGCCAGCGCGCGCTCACTGTCCAGGGGCGCGGTGGGTTCGTCGGCGAGGATCACGGGTGGCCGGTTGGCCAGTGCGCGCGCGATCGACACCCGCTGCTGTTCGCCACCGGAAAGCTCCGAGGGCTGCGCGCTGGCGCGATGGGCGACGTCCAGGGCCTCGAGCAGCTCCCTCGCGCGCGCCCGGGCGAGCGAGTCGGGGTGGCCGGCCAGCATCGGCAGCAGGGCCACGTTGTCGGTCACGTCCAGGAAGGGGATCAGGTAGGGCGCCTGGAAGACGAAGCCGATGCGGTCGCGCCGCAGCGCTCGCAGGTCGGGAATCTTCCAGCCGTCGGCGTAGATCGTGTGGCCGCCCAGCACCATCGTGCCGGCGGTCGGTTCGATGACGGCGCCCAGACACTTCAGCAGCGTGCTCTTGCCCGAACCGGATGGCCCGATCAGGCCGACCACTTCGCCGGGCGCGACCGTCATGTTCACGTCCTTCAAGGCGTCGACGGCCGCGTCGCCTTCGCCATAGCGCTTGCGCAGTCCTTCGATGCGGATGCCCGGTTCTGCCATTTCAGCCGCCGATGGCCGCAGCCGGATCGACCTTCAGCGCCACGCGGATGGCCAGCGTGCTGGCCAGCGCGCAGATCACCACCACGGCCACCAGGCCGCGCACTGCGTCGCCCGGCTCCAGCAGCACGTGCTTCGGGAACACCGGCGCCCAGGCCGTGGCGGCAACCTTGCCGACGACGAAGCCGATCAGCCCCAGGCCCAGCGCCTGCTGCAGGACCATCCCGGCGATGGTGCGATTGCGCGTGCCGATCAGCTTGAGCACCGCGATCTCGCGGAGCTTGCCCAGCGTCATCGTGTAGATGATGAACGCGACAACGGCCGCGCTGACGATGGCCAGGATCACCAGGAACATGCCGATCTGCCTGGCCGACGTGGCGATCAGCTTGGCGACCAGGATCTCTTCCATCTGCACGCGCGTGTAGGCTTCCAGGTGCTTCCAGCGCCGCACCGGCTCGGCGACCGCTTCCGCGGGCCAGCCGGGCTGCAGCTGGACCAGGACCGCGTTGACGTTGCGGTTGCTGGCCTGGGCGGCCTGGATCGCTCCCAGGAGCCCAGGGATGCCCGGGCGGTTGAGTGCAGGGTTCGCGGCGGTGCGGGCACGCTCGTTCAGGACGGCGTCGTTGTCCTTCAGGAACTGGGCCTCCTGGGCATCCGCCAGCGGGATGAAGACCATCGGGTCGCCGCCAGACGACACCATGCGCCGGGTCAGGCCGACGACGGTGTAGTCGTGGCGCCGGATGCGGATTCGCTCGCCCAGCGAAAACCCGGTGCGCACATCGGCCACCGCCTCGTAGTGGCTGCGCGTGATGTGGCGTCCCGCGATCAGGTAGCCCGGTGCGCCCGGCTGCCCGGGTTCGACGCCGACCACCATGGCACGCACGTCATCGCCGTCGGCGTGGCCGACGGCACCCGTCCGCGCCTCCCGCCGCACCTGCATCGTCAGGTAGGTGACGTTGGCTGCGCGCTGCACGCCGGGCAAGGCCAGCACGGCGCGCACCACGTCATCGCGCAGGCTCGAGGACTCGGCGTAGGGCCCCTGGGTGTGCTGCTGCACCACCCACAGGTCGGCAGCAGCGTTGTCCAGCAGCACCCGGGCGTCGTCGACCATGCCGCGGTAGACGCCCGCCATGGTCAGCGTCACGCCGATCAGCAGCCCCAGGCCGATGCCGGTGAGGACGAACCTCCCCCATGAGTGCAGCATGTCCCGGCCGGCCAGGCTGATCATGACCGCGACCCCGCCAGCGAGTCCACGCGCCGGATGCGGCTGCCCACGTCCAGCGCCTTCTCGCTGTAGACCACCACGCTCGCACCGCTGCGCAGGCCCTGCAGCACCTGCACCTGGCCGTCCAGGCTGGCCTGGCCGGTGCGCACCGGGACGAAACGGGGCGTGTCGTCCTCGACCGTCCACACGCCGGTCTGCCCTTGCAGGCGCCTGATCGCCGCAATGGGCAGCACGATGGCGCGCGGCGTCGCGGGCAGCGACAGGGTCACCTCGGCCAGTTCGCCCACCGCCAGACCGGCCGGTGGCTGGTCAAAGGCAACCTGGGCGATGCGTTCCTCCGTGACGCTGTCGCTCACCGCCTCGACGCGCGCCACCTTGCCGGACAAGGGACCGTCCGGGCTCGAACGCAGCACGATCTGTGCGGGCAGGCCTACCGCCAGCCCGGCCGATCGCCCCTGGTCGAGCCGCACCTTGACCCATAGCGACGAAGGATCGATGAGGCGCAAGACGGCCTGCCCGGCGACCACCGTGGAGCCCGGCTCGGCGTCGCGACCGGTGACCACGCCGTGGCCGGGCGCGACGAGCCGCATGTTTGCCCGCTGTTGCCGCATGCCTGCGCGCTCGGCGCTCAGCCTTTGCTGGTCCTGCCGGGCGGCCGCGAGGTTGGCCTCGGCGGCGACCACGCCGGCCTCGGCCGAGGCCTGTTCCTGAAGCCGGGCCTCCACGGCGCTGCCGCTGATGAAGTGCTGCGCACCCAGCTCGACATGGCGGCGCGCATTCATCGCCGCCAGGTCCCGTCTGGCCAGGGCGTCACGGCGCTGCGCCTGCGCGGCGGCCAGGCCGCTGCCGGCGCGCGCGATCGAGGCGTCGAGAGCGGCCGTGCGTTCGTCGAGGTCCACCGGATCCATCTCGGCCAGCAGTTGCCCGGCCTCGACAGGGTCGCCCACGTCGACGGCCACGCGACGAACCCGCCCCGCCACGGTGGGGCCGATCAGCACGCTGCGGCGCGCTTCCACGGTGCCGATGCCGAACAGGGCCGGCACCAGGGGGCTCTCGGTGGCTTGCACGACGGTCACACGCACAGGCGCGAACGGCCCGGACCGCATGACCACCGCCGCCAGGGCGATGAACAGCGCCACACCCATCAGCCCGAGGACGAGCCGGCGCATCGTGAGGGCATGGAGCTTCATGCCGCCACCCCGAGGCCGCTCGCGTAGATTGCAAAGACCGGGCCGGCCTGCCGCCGCATGGCAAGCGGTCGCCCGCTGAGCATCGACTGCATCACCAGTCCCTGGAGCAGGCCGATGAAGACGGTGGCGGCAGCCTCCAGGTCAAGACCCTCACGGGCCTGGCGCACCTCGACGGTCCGCGCCAGCAGGCGCAGCAGCAACTGGCGGTAGCCCTCGAGCACGCTGCGGACTTCGAGCTTGGCTCTGGAGTCGGCGGGCATCTGGAGCTCGTGGAAGATGAATCGCGGGACGCCGGGGTGTGCGATGACGAACTCGACATGCGCGCGAAAGACTGCCGCGAGGGCGTCCAGGGGCGTGGCGGCCTCGTCGGCGACGTCCTGCAGCCTGTTCAGCAGTGTCTCCCGCACCCAGCGCATGGCGGCCAGCCAGATCGCGTCCTTGGTCGGGAAATGCTTGAAGACGGCGCCCTGGGTGATGCCGACGGCCGCCGCGATGTCAGCGGTGGTGATGCGGGCCGGACTGGATTCACGGGCCAGTTCCAACGCGGCCGCCACGATCCCGGCCTGGCGTTCTTCGGTGGACAAGCGGGTCTGCATGGTTCGTAGAGCGCCGGCTGGCGCCGAGGTAAGTCATCAGATACTTACCATTGTAGCCCTGTTTTCGTATACCATACCCCGTATCCGAGGCGCTGCGTCTCCCGCCGCAGGCGAGACGTCGACGAGGCTGCCCCGGCCACTGGACTCCACGACTAGCGAGACACGCACATGTACGGATTCACCACCACGCTGACGGGCCTGTCTTTCGAAGAGGCCCTGGCCCGGACGACGGCCGCGCTGCAGGCCGAAGGTTTTGGCGTGCTCAGCGACATCGACGTGCAGCGCGCCATGAAGGAGAAGCTGGGCGCGGACTTGCCGCCCTACAGGATCCTGGGCGCATGCAATCCGCCGCTGGCCCACCAGGCCTTGCAGGCCGAGCCGGACATCGGCCTGCTGCTGCCGTGCAACGTGGTCGTCCGCGAGAGTGCACCCGGGCACATCGTGGTGGGTTTCCTGGACCCCCAGACCATGGTCGGTCTGGTGGGCAAGGCCAGCGTGAAGACCGTGGCCGACGAGGCAGAGCGCCGCCTGCGGCGCGTCTGCACGGCGCTGGGTGGCAGCGCGGCCGCCCCGGCCTGAGAGCTTGTGAAGATGTGAATCGTGCCCGCGTAGGGCCCCAGAAAGGGCCCAATCTAGGCGCGAAGCCGACTTGGGGTTGGGCCCCAGCGAGGCTTCGCAACGACGAGTGGGCCCTTTCTGGGGCCCTACCCATAGGGCCGGGGTACCCAAGGGCCGTGGGCGTCGTTGCGCCGCTGGCCCGTGTCACCGACACGGGCTGCGCGCCGCGCCTAGCCCACGGCCCTTGGGTACCCCGGCGCGGGCACGATTCATATCTTCACAAGCTCTGAGCCCTGGCGCCGCTCAGGCGTCGTCCCCGGCGTGCGCCGGCGACGGCGTCAAGCCCGATCCCGGCCCGAGCTCACTCGCCCTCGCGTCCGCGATCGATCGGGACGGCCAAGGGGTCGCTGGTCGGCCACGCCGGGAAGACGATCGTGTCGCTTGTGCCATTGCTCTTGTGCCATTGCTCGCTAGCATGCGGATCGTGGACAGACGCTCACCAAGGGATTCGCCGTTCGAGCAGCCTGCCCGCGTTGGCAGGGCACTGACCGGGCGGCTGACGGGCCGGACGGCCGGGGCCGGCCGGCTCCTGGGGTCCTGACAGCGAGAGCCCGCGCCAATGATTCCCGAACTCGGCGTCATCGAGGGCTACTTCGGCCGCCCGTGGCGGCATGACGAGCGCCAGCACGTGCTGGCGCGGCTGCGCGGGTTCGGCTTCTCGTTCCTGCACTACGCACCCAAGGCCGATGCCTTCCTGCGGCGGCGCTGGTGCGAGCCGCATCCCGATGCGGCGCTCGCCGAGCTGGTCGAGCTCGCGGCGCACTGCCGTCGTCTTGGCCTGCGTTTCGGCGTCGGACTGAGCCCCTTCGAGCTCTATCGCGACTTCAGTGCCGGGGCCAGGCAATGCTTCATCGACAAGGTGCGCTCGCTCGACGCCACGGGCCTCGACGAACTGGCGATCCTGTTCGACGACACCCGGGGTGACGTGCCCGCCCTGGCCGCGCGCGAGGCCGAGATCGTCCATGCGGCGATGGCGAACACCCGCGCGAGCCGTGTGCTGATGTGCCCGACCTACTACTCCGACGACTGCATGCTGGACGCCGTGTTCGGCCAGCGTCCGCCGGGCTACCTCGAGGACCTCGGGCGCCGGCTCGACCCGCGCGTGGGCGTGTACTGGACCGGCGAGGAAATCTGTGCGCGCGAGTTCGGCTCTGCCCACCTGGCCCGCGTCGGCGAGCAGTTGCAGCGCAAGCCGACGCTGTGGGACAACTACCCGGTCAACGACGGCCCGCGCATGTCGCGCTTCCTTCACCTGCGTGCCTTCACGGGCCGGCCGGTCGCGATCGGCCCGCATGTCGCAGCCCATGCCATCAACCCGGCGCTGCAGCCCCACCTGAGCCTGATCCCGGCGGCGACGCTGGCGGCCGGCTACCGCGACGGCGCGGCCTACGCCTACATGGGGGCCTTCCGCGAAGCTGCACGCACCCTGGCCGGTCCTGCACTCGCGGCGCTGCTCGAGCAAGACCTGTGCGCGCTGCAGGACCGTGGCATCGACCAGCTGGGCGAGGACCGCGAGCGGCTGCGCGTGCGTTACGCGGCCGTCGACCACCCGATGGCCGCCGAGGTCAGGCGCTGGCTGGACGGTGAATACAGCGCCGACCGCTGGCTCGAGGACGCTTGAGGACACCGCCCCGCAGGAACCGGGTGCAGGCGGGTGAGAAGCCTGCACGGCGGCCGCGACCCAGGGCGCCGGCAGGCGCCGCCGGCCCGGCGGGAGTGCCGGGCGTGCAGCGGCGCGCATGCCCGTGCACGGGCCGCCACAAGGGCCCGGCGGTGGACGCGGGCATCGCGCCATGAGGTCCGGCACGCGGGCATCGGTCCGGCGGCACGCGTGGCCCGTGGCCGGCACCGGGCCGCGGCTCGGCCTGGCAGCGACCATGGTCCTGCATGCGATGCTGTTGCTGCTGGCTGCCGGGACACCGTCCCTGCACGATCCGGACCGGCGCACGCCGGGCCGCGCGGCCGCCACGCCGCAGGTCGTCCTGCTCCTGCGGCTGCCGCCGCCGCGCGAAGCCGCCAGGCCGCCGCCGGCGCCGCCGGCGCCCTCCCCCCCGCCGGCACTGCGCGCCCCGCCGCGGCCAGCGCCGGAGCAGGTCGCGACAGCGGCGCCGGACGCCGCGCGCCCGCCGGCGTCGATGGCGGCACCGCCCGCGCCCACGGCGGCGCAATGGGCCTTCGCCGCGCGCTACACGCTCAAGAACAGCAAGGCGTATCGCCACACCTGGGGGCAGCAGGTCCGCAGCATGATGGGCACGGCCGTCGAAGGGCCCGACCAGGGCATGGTGCGGCTGCGGGTGGAGATCGCGCCGGACGGCTCGCTGGTCCGCCTCGAAACCCTGTGGTCGACGTCGCCGGTCGCCGAGCGGCTGGCCCGCCAGGCCATCGCCGCCATGCCGCGCTGGCCCGCCACGCCGACCGGTCGGCCGCTGGTGTTCGAGAGGACCCTCTCCTTGACGCCGTTCGCGTCCGACGACCCGCCGCTGTACAAGGATGACTGCCTGCCCGACCCGCCGGTCTTCAGCAACCCGTTCGCATGGAATGGCACCTCGGCCGGCGAGCCGACACCGGCCGTGCCCGTCGCGGCGCCCGATCCCCAGGCGCTGCAGGACTGCCTGCGGCAGCTGCCCCCGGACTCCATCGAGGCGGAGAGCGCACGCGACCGGCGTCTGATGGACCAATGGAGCTGGAGCGCCAGCCAGCCCCGTCGCTGAGCCACGGCCGCCGATCGGGGCGGCGCCACCGGCGGCCACGGGCCCGCCGTGTGCCGCGTCCGGCCCGGCAGCCGGGCGCCGACCGTGCTGCAATGGCCCCGCCGGACCCGCCCGCGGCCGGGGGCGCGATCCGGCGGCACGCCCGTGCTGTGCCCTGCGACGCCGCAGTCGACCGGTCAACGTCAAAGGAGTCAGGACATGCCCTATATCGACGGTTTCGTGATCGCGGTTCCGACCGCCCACAAGCACGAGTTCATCGAGCACGCCAGTCACTTCGACCCGCTCTTCATCGAGCTGGGCGCGACCCGCGTGATCGAGGGCTGGGGCGACGACGTGCCCGACGGCAAGCTCACCGACTTCAGGCGTGCGGTCCAGGCCACGGCCGATGAAACGGTCGCCTTCGCCTGGGTCGAGTGGCCCGACAAGGCCACCCGCGACGCCGCCATGAAGAAGATGCGGGAGGACCCGCGCATGGACCCCTCCAACCCGGCCAATCCGCCCATGCCCTTCGACGGCAGGCGCATGATCTTCGGCGGCTTCGAACAGGTGGTCGAAGTGAAGGCTTGAAGCGCGCCGCGACGGCGCAGGGACCGCGACCGGTGGCGGGGCCGGCCGACCGCGCGGGCGGTGCGCGGGACGCGGACGACGCGGCCCGGATGCCCGGCGTCCTCGCTCAGGCGTAGCCCGGCGGGGGCACGAAGCCGCCGAACTCGCGCTCGAGATGGGCCGCGAATGCGAGCACGCTGCGGTCCTCCAGGTACGGGCCGATGATCTGCACGCCGATCGGCAGCGGGCTGTCGCCGCGGTCGATCGGCACCACCGCAGCGGGCAGGCCGGCGCTGCTGGCCGCCGAGGCCCAGACCAGCCCGGCGCTGCTGTAGGGCACGGCCTGGCCGTCGATGTCGAGGCGGCGCCGGTGCTGGGGTTCGCTGTGGTCGTGCCGCCAGGCGCAAGCCACCATCGGCGGGCAGAGCACCACGTCGACCTGCTCGAACAGGGCGCGGAACTGCCGCTGGTGCTGGGCACGCGCATAGTCGGCCGCGATCCAGTCGCGGTGGCTGAGCGCGATGCCGCGCGCAAGCTCGGCGCCCAGGCTGCGGTCGTCGGCCGCAAGGGTCGCGGCGGCGGCGCGCGCCTGTTCGAAGTCCTGCAGCGGCCAGAAGGCGGCGCTGAACGACATCAGCAGCCGCGCGTAGGTGCGTGCCACGTCGGCGAGATCGGGCAGCCGTGCGTGGCTGCGCAGCACACGCACGCCGGCCCGTTCCAGGCGCGTGCCCAGCCTGTCGAGTGCCTGCCGGATCGCGGCAGCGGTCGGCGCCAACGGGTGGCTGTCCAGAAGCAGCACGCGGTAGTCCCGCAGCGCCTCGTGGCGGGGCGGGCGCAGCGCGAGCCGGTAGCCTATGCCCAGGCCCTGCTCGTCCGGCCCGGCGATGACGTCCAGCAGCCGCGCCAGGTCGTCGGCCGAGCGCGCCATCGGGCCGACGACCGCAAGGTCGGGCTCGCGGGGCAACCCGGGCGACCCCGGGGGCACCTGGCCGCGCGAAGGCACCAGGCCATGCGTGGGCTTGAGCGCCGCGACACCGCAGAAGTGCGCCGGCACCCGCAGCGAGCCACCGAGGTCGGAGCCCAGGGACAGCGGGCCGAAACCAGCCGCCAGCGCCGCCGACGAGCCGCCCGACGAGCCGCCCGGCGTGCGCTCCAGGTCCCAGGGATTGCGCGTCACGCCGTGGATCGCGTTGTAGCTCTGCCAGTCGCCCAGCACTCGCGGCACGTTGGTCTTGCCGAGGATGACGGCGCCGGCAGCGCGTACGCGGGAGACGATCAGCGCGTCGTCGCGGGCGCGAAAACCCCTGGCCTCGGGGATGCCCCAGGTGGTCGGCAGGCCGGCCACGTTGAACGACTCCTTCACCGTCATCGGCACGCCCAGCAGCGCTGCCGTGTCGCCGCGCGCCAGGGCGGCGTCGGCCGATTTCGCGGCTTCGCGCGCGCGCTCGAAGTCGCGCGCGATCACCGCGTTCAGGGTCGGGTCGAGGCGCTCGATCCGGGCGATCACATGGTCGGTGAGCTCCAGCGAGGACAGTCGCCTGGCGCGCAGCGCCGCGGCGAGCTGCGAGGCCGACTGATGGTCGATCGCCTGGGCGCCCGGCGCGCCGCCTGCGGTCAGCAGTGCTGCAGTGCCGGCGAGCAGTTCGCGGCGTTTGACGGAACCCATGACAGCGCCTTTCGCATGACCTGGCCGAAGGCCCGATGATGCCTTCACCCGAGGCCCGCCACGGTGGCCGTCCGGGCTGACCTACCATCGGGCCCGCCATGAGCACCCCGACCCCGACCGCCGAACTGCTGCAGGGCGACCTGGCCCGCCACACGCCGATGATGGCGCAGTACCTGCGCATCAAGGCCGAACACCCGGACGTGCTGGTGTTCTACCGCATGGGCGACTTCTACGAGCTGTTCTACGACGATGCGCGCAAGGCCAACCGGCTGCTGGACATCACGCTGACCACACGCGGCCAGAGTGCGGGCGAGCCGGTGGTGATGGCCGGGGTGCCGGTGCATTCGGTCGAGTCGTACCTGGCGCGGTTGATCAAGCTCGGCGAGGCGGTGGCGATCGCCGAGCAGGTGGGCGACGTGGCCACTGCCAAGGGACCGGTGGAGCGCAAGGTGGTGCGGGTGGTGACGCCGGGCACCATCACCGACACCGAGCTGCTGGCCGAGCGCAGCGAGACGCTGCTGCTGGCGCTGTACCGCGAGCGATCGCGCTGCGGCCTGGCCTGGCTGGCCCTGGCCAGCGGGCAGCTGGGGCTGGCCGAATGTGCGCAGGCGGAGCTGCCGTCCTGGCTGGCCCGGCTGGACGCCGCCGAGCTGCTGCACGACGGCCACGGCCTGCCGGAAGGGCTGTCGGCGGGCCGCGCGGCGCTGACCGCGCGGCCGCCCTGGCAGTTCGACGCCGAGCTGGGCCGGCGCAAGCTGCACGCGCAGCTGCAGGTCGCCACGCTGGCCGGCTACGGCGCGCAGGAGCTGGCGCTGGCGCAGGCGGCGGCGGCCGCGCTGCTGAGCTTTGCCGAGCACACGCAGGGGCAGGCGCTGGCGCATGTGCGAAGCCTCACGGTGCTGGCCGGCAGCAGCCTGGTCGAGCTGCCGCCGTCGACCATCCGCAACCTCGAGCTGGTACAGACGCTGCGCGGCGAGGACGCGCCGACGCTGCTGTCGCTGCTGGACAGTTGCCGCACCGGCATGGGCAGCCGGCGCTTGCGGCAGTGGATGCTGCAGCCGCTGCGCGACCGCGCGCCGGCCACGATGCGCCACGAGGCCGTTTCGCAGCTGCTCGCCGATGGCCATGGTGCGGTGCGCGACGCACTGCGACGGGTCAGCGATGTCGAACGCATCGCGGCACGCATCGCCTTGCGGCAGGTGCGGCCACGCGAGCTCTGCGGACTGCGCCAGACGCTGGCCGTGCTGCCGGCGCTGGCCGCCGCGGCGCCGCGCGGTGCGCCGTTGCTGCAGGCGCTGCAGGCCGACCTGCAGCCCGACGCCGCACTGGCACCGCTGCTGGCGCAGGTGGCCGAGGAGCCGGCGGCGCTGTTGCGCGACGGCGGCGTGATCGCTCCCGGCGTCGACGCCGAGCTCGACGAACTGCGCAGCATCGGCCAGAACTGCGACGCCTACCTGCTCGAGCTGGAAGCGCGCGAACGCACGCGCACGGCGATCCCCAACCTGCGCGTGCAGTTCAACAAGGTGCACGGCTTCTTCATCGAGGTCACCGGCTCGCACCTGGACAAGGTGCCGGCCGACTACCAGCGCCGGCAGACCATGAAGAGCGCCGAGCGCTACATCACGCCCGAGCTCAAGGCCTTCGAGGACAAGGCGCTGTCGGCCCAGGAACGCGCGCTGGCGCGCGAGAAGTGGCTCTACGAGCAGCTGCAGGAGGCGCTGGCGGCCCACCTGGGCGGCCTGCAGGCACTGGCCGTGGCGCTGGCCACGCTGGACGTGCTGGCGGCGCTGGCCGAGCGCGCGGCCCGACTCGGCTGGTGCCGGCCGCAGTTCGTGCCCTACCCCTGCATCGACATCGAGGGCGGTCGCCACCCGGTGGTCGAGGCGCGCCTGGCCGAGACCGGCGGCGGCCCTTTCATCGCCAACCACTGCCGGCTCGACGCGCGCACCCGCATGCTGGTCATCACCGGCCCCAACATGGGCGGCAAGAGCACGTTCATGCGCCAGGTCGCGATCACGGTGCTGCTGGCGTCCATGGGCTCGTTCGTGCCGGCCAGCGTCTGCCGGCTGGGACCGGTGGACGCGATCCACACGCGCATCGGGGCCGCCGACGACCTGGCCAATGCGCAGTCGACCTTCATGGTCGAGATGACCGAGGCGGCGGCGATCCTGCACGGCGCCGGCGAAGCCAGCCTTGTGCTGATGGACGAGGTCGGCCGCGGCACCAGCACCTTCGACGGGCTGGCGCTGGCCTCGGCAATCGCCTCCGCGCTGCACGACCGCAACCGCGCCTTCACCCTGTTCGCGACCCACTACTTCGAGCTCACCGAGTTCCCGACCCGCCACGAGCGCGCAGTCAACGTGCATGTGGGCGCCGTCGAGAGCGGCCACGACGTGGTCTTCCTGCACCAGATCGAACCCGGCCCGGCCAGCCGCAGCTACGGCGTGCAGGTGGCCCGGCTGGCGGGCATGCCGGCGCCGGTGGTGCGGCAGGCGCGTGCGACACTGGAAGCCCTGGAGACCAAGGCCGCCGCCGGCCAGGCGCAGGTGGACCTGTTCGCGGCCGCCCCGGCGGACGCCGGGCGCCCTCCCCCTGCCCGCGCGCTGACCGCCCTGGACGCCCTCGACCCCGACCAGCTCTCGCCGCGCGAAGCGCTGGACGCCCTGTACAAGCTCAAGACCCTTGCCCGGGAAGACCTCTCATGACCTATTGCATCGGCATCCGGCTCGACGCCGGCATGGTGTTCCTGTCCGACTCGCGCACCAACGCCGGCATGGATCAGATCAGCACCTTCCGCAAGATGATCATCTACGAGAAGCCGGGTGACCGCTTCATGGTCATGCTGTCGGCCGGCAACCTGTCGATCAGCCAGAGCGTGCGCGAGATCCTGCAGGTCGAGAAGCTCGACAACGGCGGCGCCGAACCACTGACCATCTGGAACGCCACCAGCATGTTCGATGCCACGCGCGTGCTCGGCAGCGCGGTGCGGCGCGTGTACGCGCAGGACGGGCCCTCGCTGAAGGCCTCGGGCATCGACTTCAATGCCAGCATGATCTTCGGCGGCCAGATCGCCGGCGAGGCGATGCGCATGTTCCTGGTCTACTCGGCCGGCAACTTCATCGAGGCGACGCGCGAGACCTGCTTCTTCCAGGTCGGCGAGAGCAAGTACGGCAAGCCCATCCTGGACCGCGTGCTGACACCGGCAACACCGCTGGACGAAGCCGCCAAGTGCGCGCTGGTGTCGATGGACTCCACGCTCAAGTCCAACCTCTCGGTGGGTCTGCCGCTGGACCTGCTGGTCTACCGCGCCGGCGCGCTGGCCGGCGACCACCACGTCTGCATCGACGAGCACAACCCCTACTTCCGCATGATCCACGGCACCTGGGGGCAACGGCTGCGCGAAGTCTTCGAGGGCATCGACGACCCGCGCTGGGACGGGGGCGACACCGAGCACCCGCTGCTGGCCAGCTCACCGCGCTACGAGCCCATGCGCAAGATCCGCCACCCGGGCGAGCGCATCGTCTAGCCTTGGCGGCGATGCCCGGCACCCTCGTCTTCTCGCACGCCAACGGCTTTCCGGCCGGCACCTATGGCGTGCTGTTCGCGGCCTGGCGGGCGGCCGGCTTCGAGGTGCGGGCGCTGCCGAGGTTCGGGCACGACCCGCGCTACCCCGTGCTCAGCAACTGGCGACCGACACGCGACGAGCTGATCGGCTTCATCGAACACGAAGCCGGCACCCGGCCGGTGCACCTGGTCGGCCACTCGCTGGGCGGCTACCTGAGCCTGCTCGCCGCCTGCCGGCGGCCGGACCTGGCGGCCTCGGTGGTGCTGATCGATTCGCCGGTGCTCGCCGGCTGGCGCGCACACTCCGTGCAGGTGGCCAAGGCGACAAGGCTGATCGGCCGCGTCTCGCCCGCCCGTGTGTCGAAGCGGCGCCGGCCGCACTGGCCCGACCTGGACGATGCGCGCCGCCACTTCGCCAACAGGCAGGCCTTCGCGCGCTGGGACCCGCGGGTGCTGGACGACTACCTGGCCCATGGCTTCGAGCCGGCCCCCGGCGGCGGCGTGCAGCTGGCGTTCAGGCGCGAAGTCGAGACGCGCTTCTACAACACGCTGCCGCACCATTTCCCGGCCCTGCTGCACCGCCACCCACCGCGCTGCCCGGTGGCCTTCATCGGCGGCACGCAGTCGACCGAGGTGCGCCAGGTCGGCATGGCCGCCACCCGCGCCGTCACCCGCGGGCGCATCGAGTGGATCGCCGGCACGCACCTGGTGCCGATGGAGCGGCCGGGGGAGGTGGCGGCGGCGGTGTTGAGGGCTTTGCCCGGCGCCTGAGGGCGTGCGCGCTCAGCGCCGCACGCGGTCCTTGAAGGTCTTCCTGAACTTCTCGACCTTGGGCGCGACCACGAAGGCGCAGTAGCCCTGGCCCGGGTGCTGGGCGAAGTAGTGCTGGTGGTAGTCCTCGGCGCGCCAGTACTTGCGCAGGGGCTGCAGTTCGGTGACCACGCGGGCGCCGTGGGCGGCGTCGGCCTCGGCGTGCACCTGGCGCACCACGGCCTCCTGTGCCGCGTCGTGCCAGTAGATGGCAGAGCGGTACTGCGGCCCGACGTCGTTGCCCTGGCGGTCGCGCGTCGTCGGGTCGTGCACGGCAAAGAAGATCTCGAGCACCTCGCGCAGCGGGATGCGGTCGCGGTCGAAGCTCACCCGCACCACCTCGGCGTGGCCGGTCGTGCCGCTGCACACCTGCTCGTAGCTGGGGGCGTCGAGATGACCGTTGGCATAGCCCGACTCGACCGCCGTGACGCCGTCGACCAATTCGTAGACCGCCTCCAGGCACCAGAAGCAGCCGCCGCCCAGGGTGATGGTCTCAGTGCTCATGGCGGGGCTCCGGTGGCATGCGAGGCCGCGGATTATCGGCGCCGGCCAAGGCTGCAACAATCGCCCCTCCGGGAGACCGCCGCGTCCCGCGCGGCCCAGAACGATGAACCAGCTGTTCCTCATGCTCGGGCTCGAGACCTGGAAGCCCCTGATCACGGCGATGCTGCTGCCGCCGGTGCCCTTCCTGCTGGTGATGCTGATCGGCGCACGGCTGCTGTTCCGCCGCCGCGGCCTGGGCTGGTCGATGCTGCTGCTGGGCTGCATGGGCATCTGGATGAGCAGCACGATGTTCATGGCGGAGCTGCTGCAGCGCCTGCTGATGCCACCGGTGCGCGCGCTGGCGCCGCAGGAGCTGGTCTCGCTCAAGCGCAGCAAGGACTCGCCGCGAACCGTCATCGTCGTTCTCGGGGGCGGCCGCGACCTCTACGCGCCGGAATACGGCATGTCCAACCTGACGGTGATCGGCATGGAGCGCCTGCGCTACGGCCTGTGGCTGGCGCGCGAGACCGGCCAGCCGGTGGCCTTCAGCGGTGGCCTGAGCCCCGGCGCGCCGGAAGGTCCCTCGGAGGCCGAGATCGCCACCCGCATCGCCGAGGCCGAGTTCGGGCGCAAGCTGCACTGGGCCGAGGGCGAATCCCGCGACACCGGCGAAAACGCCGCCCGCTCGGTGCGCATCCTGGCCAACGAGGGCGTCCAGCGCCTGGTGCTGGTCACGCACGACTACCACATGGCCCGTTCGATCCGCGCCTTCGAGCGCGCCCAGGCGGCCGCCGGCATGCGGCTGCACGTGATTCCGGCGCCGGTCGGACTCGCGGCCCGCATCCCCAACCAGCTGCTGGCCTTCGTGCCCACCCACCAGGGCGCCTACAAGACACGACTGGTGCTCAGGGAGTTCCTGGGCATCCTGTCGGGGGCCTGACGGGCTGTGGGGCTGCCGCGATGAGCTGGCGACTGCTGGAAACCGACGATGCACGACTGGGCCGCATCTGGCTGTCTGCCATGCCTGGCCGCTTCGAGCCCTTTGCGGCCTTCGTCGAGCGTGCCGAACGCGAACGCCTGGCCCTGGTGCTGTGTCTGACACCGCTGCACGAGCTGCAGCAGCTCTCGCCCGTGTACGCCGCCGCCGCCACCGCCGGCACCCTGCCCTGCCGCTGGCAGCAGGTGCCGATGCGCGACCTCGGCCTGGCGCCGCGGCTGGCCGACTTCCGGCGCGGCATCGAGCTGGCCTGCGACACCGTGCGGGCCGGTGACGCCGTGCTGCTGCACTGCGCCGCCGGCATCGGCCGCACGGGCACGGCCGCGGCCTGCCTGCTCAAGCGCCTGGGCCTGAGCACCCCGCAGGCGCTGGCACGCGTGCGTGCCGCCGGCTCCGACCCGGAGTCCGCCGTGCAGGGTGGGCTGGTCGAGCAGTTTTCCTAGAGGAGGCGTCCATGGCGGAGATCGACAGCCGGGTCAGCTTGCGCGAGATCACCGCCGACACCGTGCGCGCGGTCATCGGGCTCGCGGTCACGGACGACCAGACCCGCTTCGTGGCCTCCAACGCCGTGTCGCTGGCCCAGGCCTTGTTCGCCCCGCAGGCCTGGTACAGGGCGATCTACCTCGACGACGACCCGGTCGGCTTCGTGATGCTGGCCGACGACTCGCTGCTCGACCCGGTTCCCGAGCGCCCGGAAGTCGCCGTCTGGCGGCTGATGGTCGACGCCCGGCACCAGCGCCAGGGCATCGGCCGGGCGGCCATGGTGCAGGTCATCGAACATGTGCGGCGCAAGGGCCGGTTCGGCTCACTGGGCATCTCCTACGTGCCCGAGGAGGGCGGGCCGGAGCCCCTGTACCGCTCGCTGGGGTTCGAGCCAACCGGCGAGATCGACGACGGCGAGGTCGTGATGGCGCTGGCGCTGGACGGCGCGCCGCGCTGAAGCCCGCGCGCCGGGCCGCGGCAAGGCTGGCCGGCCGCCGCGCCTGCCGGCGCGCCCCATGGGGGCATCAGGCGGGGGCGGAAGATGCCGCCCCGACCGCAGGCGCGAGATCGGCGTGCGCCTGCAGCCAGCGCTGCCCGGCGCTGGCATCCGCCTCGGCAGGGTGGAAGTCGGGCTGCAGGTAGCGGCGCCAGGCGCCGAAGCAGCGGCGCAGCAGGCCATCGCGCCCGGCGACAAGCCGCCAGGCCGAGACCCAGGTCGACGGCCGCCACCAGCTGCCGTCGCGCCACAGGTTGTTCAGCGTCTGGCGGGCCAGGTCGGTCGTGAAGTGCAGCGTGACGACCCAGTAGAGGCGGCGGCGCCAGCGCTCGTCGCCGCCGAGCGCGCGGTACAGATCGAAGGCCGTGCAGCGGTGCTCGGACTCCTCGCTGGCATGCCAGAGCCAGAGGTCGCGCAGGCGCGCCTCGGCGCCGGCCAAGGGGCCCTCGAAGGCAAGCAGGTGGTCGGCGAGGAAGGCCGTGAAGTGTTCGGTGGCGGCCGTCAGGCCGAGCCAGACGCGCGCATCGGCATGCTCGATGCGGCGCTGCCGGGCACGGATGCGCGGCTCCCAGTGGTTGACCAGCCCTTGCGCCTGCAGGTGGGCGTTGAAGCGCTGGTGGATGCGGCGGTGCGTCGCCTCCTGCCCGATGAAGCCCTGCAACTCGGCGTCCAGTCGCTCGCGCAGCGCCGCCGGCGCCACCGCCTGGCCGCGGCGCACCGAGTCGATGAAGAACTGCTCGCCGGCCGGAAAGCTGAACGACAGCGCGTTGAAGAAGGCGCTGCGGAAGGCGTCCCCGCCGTTCCAGCGACGCGCCACCGGGGTCTCGAGGTCGACGAGCAGGCGGCGCACGACAAGTTCCGTCATCGGGTCTCTCCGTTCAGGCCAGTGCCCGGCGGGCATTGCGGAACATTCGCAGCCAGGGGCTGAACGCCTCTGCCGGGGCGGGCGAATGGCTCATCTGCAACTCGCGGAACACACGTTCGGGGTGCGGCATCAGCGCCGTCACGCGGCCGTCGGGCGTGGTCACGCCGGTCAGCCCGCCGGGGCTGCCGTTGGGGTTGAAGGGGTAGGCCTCGGTGGCCTGCCCGTGGTGGTCCACGAAGCGCAACGCCGCCGCCACGCGCGTGGCATCACCGCGGCGCGTGAAGTCGGCCCGGCCCTCGCCATGCGCGACGGCAATGGGCAGCCGGCTGCCCGCCATGCCGCTGAAGAACAGGCTGGGGCTGGACAGCACCTCCACCAGCGACAGCCGGGCCTCGAACTGCTGGCTGCGGTTGCGCACGAAACGCGGCCAGTCCTGCGCGCCCGGAATCAGCGGCGCCAGCGCGGCCAGCATCTGGCAGCCGTTGCACACGCCCAGCGTCAGCGTACCCGTGCGCGCGAAGTGGGCCGCGAAGGCCTCGGCCAGACGCGGGTCGAACAGGATGGACCGCGCCCAGCCCTCGCCGGCCCCCAGCGTGTCGCCGTAGCTGAAGCCACCGCAGGCCACCACCAGCAGGTAGTCCTGCAGCCGGGCAGGCGAGGCCTGCAGGTCACTCATGTGCACGTCGTAGGTGTCGAAGCCCGCAAGGTCGAGCACGCGGCTCATCTCGAGCTGCGAGTTGACGCCCTGCTCGCGCAGCACCGCCGCCTTGGGCCGCGCGCCGACGACCGCGGGCGCCACGCGGTCGTCGGCCGGGTCGAAGCTCAGCTGCCGGTGCAGCCCGGGGTCGCCCGGCGCGCCGGCAGCGGCATGCTCCGCGTCGGCGCAGTCGGGGTGGTCGCGCAGGCGGGCGATGCGCCAGGACACCTCGTCCCAGGCCTGGTGCAAGGCCTGCAGCGTGGCCGAGAACTGCAGCCGGGCATCGCGCCAGACCTCGATCAGGCCGCGCTCGTGGGTGCGGCCCACGACATGGCTGCAGCGCCCCAGGCCGTGGGCGCGCAGGGTCGCGAGCACGGCGTCGCGGCGCTCGCCCGCCACTTCGACGACGACGCCCAGTTCCTCGTTGAACAAGGCCTCGAGCATCAGCCCGTTGCGTCGCTCGCCGACCTGGGACGCCCAGTTCTTGGAGTCGCCGAACTCGGAGCGGCTATCGGCGATGCCATCGCTGTCGGTGACCAGGATGTCGACGTTGAGGCTGACCCCCAGGCGGCCGGCAAAGGCCATCTCGCAGACGCAGGCCCACAGGCCACCGTCGCTGCGGTCGTGGTAGGCGAGCAGGTCGCCGCGCGCGCGCAGCTCGGCCAGCGCGGCGGCCAGCGCCTTCAGTGCCGCGGCGTCGTCGAGGTCGGGTACGGTGTCGCCGAAGCGGCCCAGCACCTGCGCCAGCATCGACCCCCCCATGCGGCGCCGGCCCTGGCCGAGGTCGACCAGGATCAGCGTGCTGCCGGCCTGCCGCAGCTGCGGCGTCAAGGTGCCACGCACATCGGCCAGCGGCGCGAACGCGGTGACCACCAGCGACACCGGCGCGATCACCTGACGCGGCTGGCCGTCCTCCTGCCAGCGCGTGCGCATGGACAGCGAGTCCTTGCCCACCGGCACACCGATGCCCAGTGCCGGACACAGCTCCATGGCGACGGCGCGCACCGTGTCGTGCAGGGCAGCGTCCTCGCCCGGCTCGCCGCAGGCGGCCATCCAGTTGCAGCTGAGCTTGACGTCGGCCAGCGCCAGCGGGGCGGCCAGCAGGTTGGTCAGCGCCTCGCCGACCGCCATGCGGCCCGAGGCCGGCGCGTCCAGCGCGGCCAGCGGCGAGCGTTCGCCCATCGCCATCGCCTCGCCGGCCA
>Ga0209573_1001051_pt1 | contig 46906 bp, 32 predicted proteins | sample TNRBio252014_DNA_FD_185870 | JGI IMG/M metagenome (GOLD analysis project Ga0209573, IMG submission 185870) | Wastewater treatment Type I Accumulibacter community from EBPR Bioreactor in Madison, WI, USA - TNR Reactor_6/25/2014_ DNA (SPAdes)... | ecosystem: Engineered > Bioreactor > EBPR >... | reverse complement strand
AGGACGGTCCAGTCGAGCCAATGCATGCGTTAACTGCCTATTGGTGAATGGTCATTGGCGAATGGGAAATGCGGCACGCGTGCGCCCCATTCACCAATGACCATTCGCCATTCACCTGCATCACTTCAAGGCCTGCACGTTCAACGTGGATGGCACCAAGCGATCGGGCAAAGCCGACCCCGCATTTCCCTTTCACCAACTTCCATTCGCCATGCACGTGCATTCAGATCAGCACCTCGATCGCCTTCCGGATCCCATCGATCACGCCGGGGACCATGTCCATGCGCGTGGTGCCCACGGAAATGCGGAACCACGCGTTCTCGCGATCCGTGCCGAAGGCGAAGAAGGGAACGATGCCCACGCCGGCATGCTGGATCAGGTAATAGGTGATCTCCCCGGCATCGTTCAATACCTGTCCTTCGGGGGTGGTGCGGCCGCGGATGCCGATGCGCACCGAGAGGTACATCGCCCCTTGTGCGGGGATGGAATCCACCGGGAGGCCCTGTGCTTTCAATTGTTGGAAGCCCTCGTGATAGGCCTGCACCCGTTCGGTGACCATGCGGCGATGCTCGGCTACAGCTTCGGCATAGGCGGGTTCTTCGAGGAAACGGGCCGTGGCCACCTGCTCCGGCTTCGGGGCCCAGGCACCCACATGGCCGAGGATGGAGGCCATCTTCTTCATCACCGGACCCGGTCCGAAACCCCAGCCCACGCGCACACCGGTGGCCGCGAGCGATTTGGAGATGCCGTCGATGAAGAGGGTGTAGGGCCTCATCTCGGGACGGATGGATACGGGATCCACATGCACCGTGCTGCCCAGCACCAGTTCCTGGTAGATCTGGTCGTACATCAGGTACAGGGGCTTGTCGCCGGCTCGCCGGGCGTTCTCCTCCAGTACCAGGTCGCAGATGGCCGCGAGCTGGTCGCGGGAAAAGGTGGTGCCGGTGGGATTGAGCGGTGAACACAGGGCCAGCAGGGCCGCACCTCGTAGGTGTGGGCGCAGGTCATCGGCCGTGGGCAGGAAGCGATTCTCCTTGTGCGTCACCACTTCCACCTTTTCGGCGTTGTGCAGGTAAGCATAGTGGTTGTTGTTCCAGCTGGGCACGGGATACACCACGCGTTCGCCTGGGTTCACCGTGGCCTTGAACGCCGCGTAGATCAACGGGCGGGCACCACCGGCCACCAGGATGTCGTCCGCACTGTATGAAAGACCCTGGCTGCGCTGGATGTACGCACTTACGGCCTGGCGCAGCTCCAGCACACCATTGGCAGGCGGGTAGTTGCTCAGTCCTTCAGAGTACGCCTGTTGGATCAGTTCACGCAGTCGTTCCGGCAGGGGGAAGACCGCCGGGCTGAAATCGCCGATGGTGAGGTTGTGGATCTGCTCGCCCTGTGCAATGCGTGAATTGATCTCGCTCGCAATGCGGATGATCTCCGACCCGATCAGGTGTTCGGCCAGGTCGGAGACGAGCGGAGCGGCGGTGGTCGTGGTGCTCATGGTGGAGCGAAGGTAGCGGGCGGTATGGGTGAATGGGAGCCGGTGAATGGTGAAGGGTAGGAATCGCGAACTGTTGGCAAATAAGGGACATGTGAATGATGCTGATCAGCTCGTGGGCGAACTGTCGGCTTAGTGGTTTCCCATTCACCACCTCCCATTCACCATTCACTTTGCATTCGTCCCTCTTCCCGAGATCAAGTTTGCGAACAGCCGATATGCTCCGGGTACTCCCGCCGGCAATTGCCGGAAGAAACTGATGCCCGTGTAGATGAAGCGTCCTTTGCCCTGGTCGCAGGTGATCAGGCCGCCGTTGAGGGCTTGTTCCCCGGGATCGTTCCAGGCGATGAGCGGTGTGTAATGCGGATCCAGTTCACCGGCGAAATAGAGGCCGCGCTCCTGTACCCAACCGTCGAAGTCTGCATGGGTGATCTTGTTCGGCACGTTAAGTAGCGGATGCTTCGGATCGAGCAAGGTGGGTGGTGCCTCCTCCACGGTCACGCGGTCGCGGGTGATCTTGAAAGGGTAGGGGCCGAGCGTTGCCGGGTCGATCATGAAGTCGCTGGCACCGGAGAAGAAGCGCGGAGTGGTGTTGTACTGCACCACCAGGGTGCCGCCATCCTCCACGTACTTCAGCAACAGCGGGTGCAGGTCCTCCATGCCTTTGGTGGCGTTGTACGCTCTGATCCCGGTGACGATCGCGTCGTATTTCCGAAGGCTTTCCGCAGTGGCCGTAGCGGGATCGATCATCTCCACCACCACGCCCAGTTGTTCGATCGCTTGCGGCACGTCGTCGCCTGCGCCTTTCACATAGCCCACGGTCTTCGCCGTGGTCATCACATCCAACGGCACCAGCTTCACCTCGGCGGGCGTGTAGTACACCTGCGGCAGGATGTGCGGATGGTCGATCTCATGCAGGGTACGATCGGCCTTGCCTTTGGCACCGACGAATTCGAACCGTGCAGCACCGGGCTTGGCGTTCGGGCCGGGCATCAGTTGGAAGGTGAACTGTTGTCGATCGTTGCGCTTGGTGATGTCCACCCGCTTGATGTCCTTTGTGGTGCCCCAGCCTTCCGGCAAGGTGATGTTGAGCTGACCGATCAAGCTGTCGGTGAGTGCTTCCACTTCAACCTCGATGGTCTGTGTGCCGCCGCGTGCGATCAGGTTGTTCACCTTCGGGATCACCGAGGCGATGGGGGTGACGTAGACGGGGCGGATACGCTCGCCATCGACGCGATCGACCCATTTGTAGGCAAGGCCTGCGGACCGTTCGATCGCAGTGCCGTTCACACTGAAATTGGCTGTGCCCGAAAGGAAGGGATCATTCACGGCGGTCCCGATCATCTTCGTGTGGGTTGGCATGTGGAGGTTGTTGTGCGGGTTGGCCAGCCAATAAGGTTCATCCCGTGTGTTCGGCGCCCGGGTCGCCAGGTCGGTGATGATCGGCCTGTTCTCGATCATTGGGCCGCTTGTCCCCGACCGGGCACCATTTGCGGACACGCCAAGGACCTCCATGGGCGCCGGGCTCCTGTTCACGAGGGTCGAAGTGATCCTGATGTCCTTTCCTTCTGCCAACAATGGCTCATCCGATGTGAAGGACGTGCTCATCCCCGTACAGAAGAGGAGCAGGTCCTCCACCCGTGAACGCGTGGCGACCACCCAGGAGTTGGGGTCCTTGGAAGACCGAAGCATCCCCAGAAGGCCGGTCAGTTCCGCGAGCGAGGCCGACGGTTGGTGGGCTTGGTAACTGACGATGAGCTTCGCGATCGCATCCGCGATCGGCTGACTGTTCTTCACCCGCCCCCACGTCATATCGATCCCCTCGAAGATGTCCTTCGTCGTCGGCCGGTCGCCCTTGATGAACTTCAAGTACTCCAGCATCTCGCCACGCGTTTCCGCCGCACCGAAGCCCTGGCTCTTGTGCATGCTGCGGCTGCGGCCGGCAAGTTCGGTGTAGCTCACGCCCAGCAAGGGATCGTAGCCGCCCACATCCACGGTGAACCAATCGGCATCGGTCTTGGCGAACTCGGCCAGGTCCTTCTTCCACCACGTGCTGCCGTTGAAGAACAGGCGGCGCGGCTGCCACACCTCCAGCCCTTCCTTCAGTTGCTCGGGAAAGGCTTTCGGATCACCCGCCAGGTCGAAGGCTTCTTCGGCGAGAATGGCGCTGGCCTCGTGGTGCCCATGCCCGGCTGAACGGTCCGGCGCGAACCGGGTGATGATCACATCGGGCCGGAAGGTGCGGATCACACGCACCACATCGCTCAGCACTTCCTGCTTGCCCCATTTCTCAAAGCTCTCGGTGGCGTTCTTGGAAAAGCCGAAGTCCACCGCGCGGGTGAAGAACTGTTCACCGCCATCGATGCGGCGCGCTTCCATCAATTCCTGTGTGCGGATGATGCCGAGCGCGTCACCGAGTTCGGGACCGATGAGGTTCTGGCCGCCATCGCCGCGGGTGAGGCTGAGGTTGCCGGTGCGCACCTTCTTGCCGTTGGCCAGCCAGGTGATCAGGCGCGTGTTCTCGTCATCGGGATGCGCCACGATGTACAGCACGCTGCCCAGCACGTTGAGCTTCTGCATGCGGTGCAGGATCTCGGCGGCGTTGGGCTGGGCGGGGGGGTGCTGGGCGGAAGATGCGAGTGGCAGCAGGAGGGCGGTGAGCACGAACGCGGTATGGCGCACGAGATCAATACGACAGGAGTGCATGGAGCGAAGGTAGTTGCACCTCAATTGCTCCATGGCCGCAACGCGACTTGGGTAGGGGTGTGCCTTGGTGTGTCGGCCATTCCCGCACCCGGATCATTCCCCGGAGCAGGTACTCGGGAGTTCACCGAGCTTGCCGTTACCGACCGCAGAAATGGTCCTGTATCGGGGGAGAAGCCGCCGATCGGGAACGTGGTGAACGATTCACCCCATCCGGCCAACCATATCCCACTATTCGATCTACCTTGGATATCATGCTGGCGCCTCTCGAAAGGAATGGCCTGCGATCCATCCGGTTGATCCTGGTGGTTCTGCTTGGTGCTGGCCCGTTGCAGGCGCTACTTGCTGGTGCCGGTACCCCGTTGCCGTCGGTGGCGGATCTACTGGTCGATGGTCTCCAACCGGGCGAGCGGATGGGTGCGTGCGTGGCCACTGCGGGCGATGTGAATGGAGATGGCTACAGTGACATCATCGTCGGGCTGCCTGATCACGACGACGGCGCCAATATCGATGCGGGCCGGGTGATGGTGTTCCACGGCTCGGCGACCGGTCTTGGTGGCGTTGCGGCCTGGACGATGATCGGTACCATGGCGAACGCACGGTTCGGTCACAGCGTTTCAACCGCAGGTGATGTGAACGGGGATGGCTACAGCGACATCATCGTTGGTGCTCCAGGCCAATCGGGGCAGGGCGGAGCGTTCGTCTATCACGGTTCAGCGACCGGGCTTCAACTTACGGCCGCCTGGGGTGTGCTTGGCATGGAGGCAGGTGCGGCGTACGGCACCTGTGTGGCTTTGGCCGGTGATGTGAACGGAGACCTGGTGAGCGATGTGCTCGTGGGGGCGCCGCTTGCGAATGGCGCTGGTACCGATCGCGGGAAGGCGTATTGTTACCGGGGTTCGTTAGGCGCCGGGTTGGTGGTCGCACCGTTATGGGCATGGACCGGTACCCAGGACAACGCACAGTTGGGGTTCAGTGTGGCCGGCGCCGGAGACCTGAATGGGGATGGTCGAAGCGATGTGGTGGTCGGTGAGCCGTACTACGACGCTTCATTGACCGACCGTGGCAGGGTCTCCGTGTTCCATGGGAATGGTGCCGGATTGTCGTTGGCCACCACACGGGACGGACCTTCCACCTCGTCGCACTACGGCTATGCGGTCTCGGCCGCCGGGGATATGAACGGGGACGGTTACGGCGAACTCCTCGTTGGCGCACCTGGATACAGTACAGGCCGTGGTCGGTTGTATGGCTACCGCGGCGGGGCCAGCGGCATTGAGCCGACGGCCACCTCGATCTTCAGCGCAACACAGAATGGTGCGAGGCTCGGAAGCTCGGTCTCTCTGGCCGGGGACGTGAACATGGATGGGTATGCGGATGTGGTGGTCGGAGCTCCGTTGTACGATGCGGCCTTCACGGATGGGGGCCGGGTGATGGTTTTCATCGGGGCACCGGGCGTGGGTTCCCATTTCACCACAGGCTACAGGACGTATGACGGGACACAGGCCAACGCACAATTCGGCTTTGCCGTGCATACCGGTGGCGATGTGAACGGTGACGGCATCAGCGACCTGTTGTTGGGCATGCCCGAGCAAGGGGGCTTGGGGCGCATCGGTGTGTATCACGGCGGTCCGGATGTGCTCAGTCCTTCCACCACCCCGGTGTGGAGCCAGCAATCCGATGCGGACTATGCCCTGATGGGTTCCAGCGTGGACCAGGCGGGTGATGTGAACGGCGATGGGTTTGCCGATGTCATCGTCGGCATACCGGGTGCGAACCAGGCGCGGGTCTATCTGGGATCGGCCACTGGACTGTCCAATACCTACTGGTCGGCCACGGGTTCCGCTGCGGATGAGGAGTTCGGGAATGCCGTATCCGGCGCCGGGGATGTGAATGGGGATGGCTATTCCGACGTGATCATCGGGGGATATGCGCATGACAGTTACCGCGGCCGGGCGTACGTGTACCTGGGTTCGGCCACGGGCCTTGGTGCCGCCTATCATTGGCGTGTGACGGGTGCGGTGGCGGGCGGGCGATTCGGAGGAGCGGTCTCCAGCGCGGGCGATGTGAATGGCGATGGTTACAGCGACATCCTTGTGGGGGCGTATCACGAGAACAATGTCGGTGCGGTGTACGGCTATTACGGTGGTCCATCGGGTCTTTCCGCCACCGCCTCATGGTACATCGCCGGAACACAGGCCGTGGCGGACTACGGTGGCGTGGTCACGGGCGGAGGGGATGTGGATGCGGATGGGTACGATGATGTGCTGGTCAGTGCCCAACGCCATGACAATGGTGGCCTTTTGCAGTGCGGGGTGGTATTCCTGTACCGGGGCACACCATCCGGGTCGCTCACCGCTCCTGCTTGGGTGCAATATGGGGACAAGCACGGAGCCGAGTTCGGATATGATGTCAGTTACACCGGTGATGTGAATGGCGACGGGTTCAGCGACGTGATCATCGGTGCGTACCAGTACGAGAACGGCGAGGCGAATGAAGGTCGCAGCTACGTGTACCATGGGTCATTGGCAGGTCTCGGATCATCGCCCGTATGGGTCACCGAAAGCAATTTCGCGGGGGCCTTATGGGGGAGTTCGGCTTCGGGTGCTGGTGATGTGAATGGCGACGGTTATTCGGATGTGATCGTGGGGGGGTTCATGTTCGCATCCTCCTACCTTGGTGAAGGGCGCGCGGCGGTCTATTACGGGGCTTCGGTGGGGCTTTCCGCTACGCCGGTCTGGTCGGCCTGGGGAGGGGCGGCGAACAGGCATCTGGGCTATTCACTGGCCGCCGCAGGCGATGTGGATGGGGACGGCGCATGCGACGTGATCATCGGGTCGCCAGGCTACACCAACGGCCAGACCTTGGAGGGTTTCGTATCCCTGTTCATGGGGAACATGGACCGGGGCAGACAGGCGCGCACCAGGCAATACCGGAGTGATCTTTCCACACCGGTGCAGACCAGCAATGGCACTTTCCAAGCGGATTGTGCGTGGGGTATCGGCCAGGATGTTTGGTCGTCCATGGGCCGTGCCCAGGTGAAGCTCGTCTGGGAGGTCAAAGGCCACGCACCACCCTACCAAGGCGCACCATTCCCGAACTCGACGGGCTTCACTGGCCAGGATGCGGGCTGGACGGATACCGGTCTGCTCGGGGCCGAATTGAAACGGGTCCTCAGCACCGCGCTGGGCACCACGTCACACCCGGCCTGGCGCACAAGGGTCCGCCATCATCCGGCAACCATGCTGGATGGCCGGGTGTTCGGGCGCTGGTACTACCACGGCATTCATGATGACCAGGTGCCCAGCATCAAGACCGAGTTCGGGTCCTGCGGCCTGCTTCCAGTGGAGCTGCTCGAACAACACGCCGAATGCGACAAGGAGGGTGTGCGTTTCGATTGGGTCACGGCTTCGGAGCAGGATTGTGCCGGATTCATCGTGGAGCGCTCCGATGAGCCCAATGGCTGGGAAGCCATGGCTGTATTGGAGTGCGCAGGAAATAGCCAGGTGCCCATGCGCTATTCGTACCACGATCCGGTACCGGTCCGTGTGATCCGGTATTACCGACTGAAGCAGATCGATCTGGATGGAACAGTGGACGTGTTGCCCGCCGTGGCCGTATTGCCGTGCGCGTGGCCCGAAGCGTCGATCCATGCATGGCCCAATCCTGTTGCAACGACCTTGAGCGTGGATGCTTCCGCCTTTGCGGAACGACTGGTGCAGGGTTCGTTCGTGGAGTTGAACGATGCGACCGGAAGGCGTGTCCGACATCAACGTGCCAATGGTGGTGTGCCGATCACGGTCGGTATGTCCGACCTGGCGCCCGGGACCTATACCATCGTGGTCGGCACCTTGGATGGCGAAGTGCTTGGCCGGGGTCGGGTGGTGAAGGAGTAGCCGACCTCCTGCGGTTGTGACCAAAGGGCACCTCGAAGAACCTCGTTCTCGCGGCATCGTCGCTTCACGCCGACCCTTCGGGCTCGGCTCCCTTTTACAGCCGCACTTCGTTGCTCCTCAGTCGGATACTTCGTTCCAGTACCCTCTCTGCGTCACGCCTCGTTCGGCTGCAAAATGAAGCCATGTGCCATCAATTCGAGGTTCTTCGAGGTACCCCGATGCCAGCTACACCCGCTCAGTGGGTGCGGTACAACACCCGTAGCCGGTCGCCGATCCAAGCGACCGCCGCAGAGCCGCGTTGCCCGGACCTGATCATTGCGCCGCATGTTGTCCAACTCCGTGGAAGTCGGATCTTCAATACGTTCGATCCGGAGGTATGAATGCGCAGCAGCCATTCAGCAGGGTTTCACCGTTATCAACCTGCTCGCATTTCACTCTTTTTGAAGCGAGCGTCAAGGACCTGGCGACCGGATGAGCTGGGGGAATGGAGCAGGGCCGAAGCTGCGTGGCTGCTCCCGTAGCGAATGGTGGTCGTAGAATACGGGCGCTTATACCACTTCGCAGTGAGGGGTGATCCAACGATGCGCTGCAATTCTTTCGCAGTGCGATACGACGGGATCGTTGCGTAGCGGGGACTACGACACGAGCCCGGCGGTGAAGCAATGCGGAATTTGGGCAAACGGATCGGGCTATACCTTACAGCGAGATGGTATAAGAGCAAGCGGTTCGGATGGTGTTCCAATGCCTGGTGGTATGAAAGAGGGAACCCCGGCCCCTACACGATGGTAGGGACCGGGGCCCTTCACTTACCCCCAAAACCAAGGGGTCGGATCACGCGCCCTATCGCTGTATCACCAGGCGCTCGGTGTAGGTCTTGTCACCAGCGGTGATATTGACCATGTACAGTCCTCCGGCCAGTTCGCGGTTCAGGTCCACGCTCACCTTCACGGAACCGTCCTGCACGGCGATGATGCGTGTGCTCACGCGCTTTCCGGTCAGATCGAAGATGTCCACGCTCACGGTCTGCACACCATCCTGTACACGGCTCAAGCTCACGAAGAGCTGGTCGCCGTTGTTCGGGTTGGGGTACATGGTGAAGTCACCATCACCTTGGAGGGACATGCTGTTGCCACCACCATCCACCTCGAGGTTATCGCAGGTGATGGTCACCAGGCACACCTTGCCCCAGTCCTCGGTATCGGCACAGGCCGATGCTTGATCGGTAGCGCCTGGGCCAAAGCACCAGGTGGCACCGCCGTCGAGGCTCACACGTACATCCACCTCGTAGGTCTTGCTGCACACGAGTTGTTCGCCAGTGGTCCAATTGAGCACCATGCGGGCACTGGTCTGTGGCGGGCGCACGATGCACACGCCTTCACCAGCGATCCGGAAGCGGAACTGGTAACGCACATTGGCACTGGGCACCACCGGCACCGGCTGGGGTGGCTTGGCATGGATGCGGTTCGCGGGCCTGCTGGCACCACCGAACTCACGGTTCACCCCACAGCTGAAGTCGGACACGTTCGCCGGGTCGTCCTGCAGGCTTATACGCGGGCAGGCGGCCAGTGCGGCGTCGATCCTGAACTGGCAAGCCGGGCCGAATTCCAGATTGCTGTTGGCCACACGACCACGTACACGCACGTTCAACAGGGTGTTCGCAGGCAGGTGCGGAGTGGCCATGCTGTGTACCCAGCCGTTCACCTTGAAGTGGCAGGCGCGCGTGGCCCCGGAACCGTAACCATCGCTGGTGCTGTGGCTGCGGAAGCGGCGGAAGCTGTAACTGCCGTTCGGGTCGAAGAACCAGAACTCGTAACCGCTGGTGGCGTTGGACACCCCGTATTGGGCGGTCACCGCAGCATTGGCATGGCACACGATGAACTTGTTGTTCACCCAGTCCAGTTTGTCGCAACTCGAGTGGATCACCTTGTCCACACCGAGCGGCAGGCAGAACGTCTGGTTGCCACTGATGGTGCTCTCCGATCCCGAACTGAAGTTGTTCGTGTTGTCGATGATCCGGTCATTGCTCCCTTGGATGCGGAGTTCATAACCACCTGTGGTCATGCCATCCCCACCACTGTCCAGGATCCTCAGGCGATAGCAACCATCGGGCAGGCAGATCTCCTGTGTACCGATCTGGTTGTTGGGGATCGCATTCGCACCCGTCATCAACACCATGTTCCCCGCACTTAGGATCTCCCAGCTCACTTCGTTGGCATGGTCGTCGTTCTGGAACTCCAGGTACATGAAGTTGGTGCAGGGCAGGGGGTCCTGGCCCTCGCAGGTGCAACTTTCGGTCACGATCCCTGATCCGTACAGTGGACCAGCATCGCAGGGTGAACCGGGCAGGCCCAATACGCAGGGCGGCTCAATGACCCACTCCAGGGTGAAGTCGCCGGTGCCGCTGCCATCCTGGATCCAATACACATCCTGTGCGACACCCGTGGTGTTCAGCCAGGTGTACGTGTCCAGATCGGCAGCGCAGGTGAGAACCGTTGATCCCGGGCAGGTGGCGCCGTAAAGCACCGAAACCCCGGCGGGATAGTCATGCGCGGCGAAGAAGGAGATCGTGGCACCGGGTTCCACCGTGTGGAAGAAGGCCAGGTCTCCACCAGCGTAGCTGCCACAGGGATGGTTGGTGATGTCGTTATGGGTGCCCGTGGTCGAACCGGAGAACGGTGAGGTCTCCAGGCTCAGGTCGATGGTACGGGAGCAGTCATCACCATGAATGAGGGTGAAGGGGACCGCCGTGCCATTCCCGCTGTACAGGCCACTGCCACAGTCGTTGCGTACGTAGACCTCATAGTCCACATCAAGGGACAACCCGGTGAGGGTGGTGCTGGTACCGTTCACGGCCACCACCGTGCCACCGCCCGCATTGCCGTCAATACCCGGAGTGAAGCCCGCCGGGCCGTACTCCACGATCACGTTGCCGCTACACGTGGCGTTCCAGCTCACACCTGCACTGGTGCCGGTGTTCACGGTGTTCACGACCTGTCCGGTGACGACCGCGCAGATCGGACCACCTGGGGGCGTGTAGGAGTAGTATTCGGCTTGGAACAGGCCACCCACCCCGGTATGCGTGGCCAACACATACACACGCTCCGTGTTGCAGGTGTTGTTGGTCCAGGAAAGGATGTTATCGTCCCACGGGCCGTAAGGAATGACGTTCGGGCCAGCGGCCAGGTAGCCATTACCGCTACCTGCATCGTGCGAAGCCAGGCAGGTGTTGCCAGGGCAGCTTCCACCGAAAGCGATGCTCACGTTGTAGCTACTGCACCACGGTCCGATCGTGAAGGTCCCTCCCGCTTCCACATCCTGGTACAATACGATATCCCTGCCGGTAAGCGTGGCGAAGCAGGCCGAGGTCGGGTAGTTGAGGTTGGCACCGGAGGTATTGCCGATGGTGGTGAACATGTCGCTCATTACCGGCAAGCCCAGGCTGGCCAGGTTGATCGCGTTGCCGCATAGGTCACCTGCCACAATGCTGAAGGCCACGGGACCGGCCACCTCGCTCAGGCCGTTGCCACCGCAATCCTGCCACACGTAGGCTTGGTAGCTGCCATTGGGCAGTCCGCTAAGCGTGGCTGGGCTACCGGCAACTGGACCGACCACGGTTCCTGTTCCCTGTGTGAAGCCGGTCGTGCCATACTCCACATAGTAGCTGCCGGTGCATCCGCTACAGGTCCAGCTGATGTCCGCTGCGTTCGGTGCGTTGACGGTTGCGGCCAAGGCCGTGGGCTTCGTGCAGGTGATCGCGGGGATGATCCGGAAGTTGTCCACGCCGATGTCGTTGCCCGAGGCAGGGGCACCAGCCGTGCCCTTGAGGCGGATCACCGTTTGGGCGGAGGTGGAACCGATGGTGTACTCCTTGGTATACCAGGTATTGATATCTCCCGGAGGCGCGTTGCTGGCACCCAAGGTCCCCAATGAGGTGAAGGATCCGCCACCGTTGTTGGAAACCAGGATCTCCAAGGTGCCGTTCCCAGCCGAGTTGATGTATTCGAATCGGAGCAGCTCCCCACCGGTACCGGCGGAAAGGTCCAGGTGAAAGTCCAACGTACCGACGACCGAACCACCTTGACGGCTGTGGAACCGCGCTGTTGGCGAGGTTGCTCCCGCGTTGTATGCGAAGAAACCACCGCTGGTGTTGTTCCATCCGGATGTCAAGGTCGAGGTGGTGGTGTCCGAGCGCCAGGTACCCGGTCCATAGGAAGGCACACCCGTCCAATAGGTGTCAGGCACGTCAAAGGAACTACAGAGGTTCTGCCAGGTGCTGAAGTCCTCGGTATACTGAGTGCCTGAATAGGTGAAGTAGGTGGGTGTAGGTGCTGAGATGGTCACCTGCACCGGGTTGCTGTTCACCGTGCTGGGGCCGGTGCTGCACGTTACGGCGCAACGGAACCAGGTGGTGGTCATTACGCCAGAAGCCGTGTGCGTAGGGGTGTTGGCACCGATGTTGGTCCAAGGCGCATTGCCATCAGGGCTGCTTTGCCATTGGTAGCTCACACCACCGCCCGGTGTGCTGTTCTGTAGGGTTAGGGTGGAAGTGATCCCAGGGCACCCGGATGATGGGCTTGCCTGGGTGTCCCCAGGAGCAGGGGTGGTGCATGCAGCCGGAGGCGAGAAGGTATAGACCTTGCCATTGCCAGGCCAGGCATTCAGCGAGGTGGCATCCACGCTGCTTGCCACATCCCCGGGCCTTATGTTCAGGAAGTTCGCTGGATTCGACCCGGTGATCGCAGCATAGTTGGACCACCATGACATGGTGCCTCCTGTACCGTAGTTGAACTCGATCTGGCCGGTACCCTCGAACAGGGAAGCCTGAAAGATGTAATGGGTACCACCGTCCCAGGAGTAGGCATGGTGGTCCCAATGCACCGTGAGCACCCGGTTCGGGGCGGATCCGGTCACGATGTATTCCGCCCAGTTCGCTGTCTCATCACCATCCATGCTCAACGGCGAGATCAATGGCTGGTTCCCGGTCAGGTTCTGGACCTGGAAACTTTGGATCACGCTGCCACCAAGACGCAAACTGCCATAGTTGTTCGCGGAGAATTGCGTGTAGGTCGTGCCCTCGTAAACGAAATTGAAACCGATGCCGGTCACGGCGGATGCATAGGAGCCTGTGGGCACCAGCATCGTGGAACCGGTCATGTCGCGCAGACTTCCACCTCCGGCCGAAGCGAATGAATACATGTTCGCTGTCTGCGCATTGGCGCCACCCAACAGGCCCGCAAAGGCCAAGGCGGCAAGCCCGCCGCGCCATCGGCGGTGCGGGGTTCTATGGTTCAACGTGTCTCGGTTCATCATGTCAGGTAGGGTTTGGTGAATGAACGATCGATAAGGCATGGACCATGCCGGTCACCAAACTATCAGGAAGCAGAAGGGGGTAAGGGCTGGACGAGCCGGACGGTTGGGAACGGTACGAATGCGGGCTGGCCCTCAGCGACCGTTGCCCAGGATGGTCAGTGTTCCGGTGAGGGGCCCATCCGCACGATCGCTCAGGATCTCATAGAAGTACGTGCCGTCCGGGACCCCGACCGCACGCCAGTTGTTCGCGTAGTGGCTCGATTCGAAGATCACCTGGCCCCACCGATTGAAGACCGTGACCGAATGTTTCGAGCGAGGTAGACCTTCGATGACCCAGGCGTCGTTGTGCCCATCGCTGTTCGGGGTGATCACATTGGGCACATCGATCTCACAGCCGGAGAAGACCGAGACATCGGCGGTCACCGTACTTGGGCACTCGTCCGTCGCTGTGATGGTGTAGGTCATGTCCTCAAGACCCGTCACACTGGTCTGTGGGCCGGTGTGACCGTTCGACCAGGTGATGCTCACCTCTCCGAGGCCACCCGTCACACTGGTCGTGAGCTGGACCGTATCCCGGTCGCAACCGAGGTACTGGTCGATCGCGGTGATCGCCATGGGGGAATGGTCCAGCAGTGTGACCTGCACGGAGTCCTTCGCGGAGGAGCCGCAATCCGCCACCCAGGTCGCGATGATCCAGATCACTTCGCTCCCTTCCTCCGCACCGTCGCTTTCGGCACTGATGGGGATGTTGGCACTCCCGGCACCGGCAGGGATGGTCACCGTAGCGACATGCCCGGCGAGTTCCTCCGCCGTGAGGCTCGCACCGCGGTATTCAAGCTGAATGTTGGCATCGGCGCTGCGCTGTGGCACCGCTATACCGATGACGGCCTCTCCACAACCCTCGGTGAGCGTGCCATCGTTCTGCGGTGTGGTGATGGTCACGTCGACCTGGTTGGCCGAGGTGAAGCTGCCGCCTTCGATGAGCACAGCGGAATCGAGGCTACCATCGCCAGCATGTGCGATGGCGATCTTGATGTGGTAGGTCGCACCGCATTGTACGGCCGCGCCGGTCCGGATCGGCACGGTGAAACCATCGAGTTCCACGGTCGTCCCACCCTGGTTGTCGATGTAATAGATGGCGTTGGCCTGCCAGTTCGGGTCTGAGGCGGCGCAGCCCGACGCCCCACCAGAAAGGACTCCTGGCGTGCCTGCGTTCACGGTATTGATCGCGATCGGCGTGTTGGTATCGGGCAGCACGCCGAGGTTGATGGCACCATTGGAGAAAGGGCCTGCGAGGCCTGGTCCGCTCAGGAAGAACCCGAACACATCGTTGTATTGGGAGCACACGTATTCCGGGTATTCCTCCGAACCGAAAACGAACCGGAAGTTCACGGAATCGCCGGTGGGGATGAAGTCGAACTCAAGCACGGCCACGTTGTTCAGCATGGACTCGATCATCGCGAGGTCGGGATCGGGTGTGCTCACGGGGTTGCTGGGCGGCAGCGTCAGGCTCGGATTCATGTTCGATCCGGACACGCCTTCCACCCGCCCGGTGGAGAGCACGATACCATCGGATACCCCGATGTTGGAAGAGGCGCTGTAGAACGCACCGATCTGGTCGTTGACGGTGTTGCCCGGCGTGCCATTGAAGGTCAGGTTGCTCACCGTGATCCCCTGGCCCACGAGGATGTTGTTCACCAGTTCACTGGGGGTGAAAGTGGTGTTCACTTCGAGCTGTGCAACGGACTGGGCATGGAGCAGGGAACCGCCCAGCAGCGTAAGTAGCGGTCGTAGGAATGCGGGGAACAACTTGTCGATCGGCATTTCAGGCAACAAAGTCGTGTTTCACACAAGTGGCCCGTGCATGGACGGGGTGGTCGGTTAAGTGCGTTGTGGATCCGTCAACGAAGTACGGTCACGTGTCCGGTGTACGCACGCATGACCCCATCGACCTGGCTGCGCGACAACAACCGCCAGACATACACATCGGTCTTGGGCTCCGCACCACCCACGGTTCCGTCCCATCCTTTTTCGGGGTCTGTGGACCGGAAGACCTCCTCACCCCACCGATCGAAGATGCGCAGGTCGTGATCTTCGGCGATATCGTCCCGTATGATCGGGAGGAAAACGGCATTCACACCATCACCGTCCGGGGTGAATGCATTGGGCGCGTACACGGCATGTACACCGTCGATGGTGACCATCACGGTCAGCGTATCGGTGCATCCATGCGCATTCGCCACTGTCAGTGTGGCGGGGTAGCGGTCGCCATTCTCGTTGGGGTAGCGTACTGTCACGCTGGTGGAAGCGGCTGTCTGCGGCGTGCCCTGGGGGAAGTGCCACAGCCAACTGACGGCGTCGGCACTGGAGCCATCCTGGAATGTGATCTCCGGATGGTAGAGGTCCGTGGGTTGGGGGCCGAACGTGAAGTGGGCGGTCGGAGAGGGAGCCACATGCACCAAGTGGTACAGGGTGGTGTCCCCTTCACAACCGGCCGGGGAATTCACGGTCAACGAAACGGTGAAGGTACCGGCCTGGGTATAGGTATGGCCGGTGCTACAGTCCCCCGAGGTGGCGCCATCGCCGAAGTCCCAAGCGCAGCCTCCGATCATGCCTGGATCGGTGGTATTGGTGAACTGCACACCCAATGGTGCACATCCCGAATCGGGTTCCACGAAGAAGGTGACCTGCGGAATGCCATACACGCTGATCGCGTTCGGAACGGTATGGGTCGCACTACAGCCCAGGGTATTGGTCATGGTCAGCGCCACCGTGTACACTCCGGGCGTGTCGTAGTAGGTGATCGCGTTCGTCGTTGTCGCTGTTTCACCATTGCCCAGGTCCCATGCTGCGGTCTGTGTGTTCAGGTCCGGTGACTCATTCTCAAAGCGCACTTCCAATGGAACGCAGCCACTGGTCACGGAATAGGAGAAGGCCGGTTCGGGCACGGGAAGGATCTGGATCATCTGACTGATCGTGTGATCATCCTGACAACCGAATTCGCTCTCCACCTGGATCATCACATTGTAGGTGCCCGGACTCTGATAGGTATGCTGCGGGTCACATTCGCCCTGGATGATCTGGCCATCGCCGAAGGACCAGTTGCAGGTATAATTGCCCACGGGTGTGGTGGTGTTGGTGAAGCCCACCTCGGTACCCACGCAGCCGACGGTGGTGTCCGCAGCGAAAGAGGCCAGAGGCGTGGGATGGACGGTGATCAGGTCCTCAAAGAGGCTGTCCATGGTGCAGCCCAACGCCGAGGTGATGGTGAGCCGGACATCGTACACGCCAGCATCGGTGTAGGTGTATAACGGGTTGTTGTCGTTCGAGGTGTTGCCGTCGCCCAGGTCCCATTGAACGCTTCCGCTCAGGGCGGGGTCGGTGTTGTTGGTGAGTTGCACATTCAGTGGGGCGCATCCGGAGGTTGCGCTTACCGAGGCCATGGGTGCCGGATAGGCCACTTCAATGGGATGCAGGGCCATCACACAGGAGCCGTCGGGCCTGATCAGGCGCATGGTGTATTCCCCTTCGCCAAGTCCAAGTGCTGAGGCATGAAGGGTGTCGTTTGTCTGGCCCACCAGTGCCACGCCATCCAGGAACCACTGGTATGAGTTCGGCGGGTTGTCGTACGGTGAGGCGGTGAGCACCAGGTCGCTCGTACACGGGCTGCCGGTGTGGGTGATCATCACCTCGGCGTTCACCAGGCTGAAGTCATCGAAGAAGAAATAGGGCTCGCTCGACCCCCACATGTTGTAGTCCTGTGGGATCGGACAGGCCGGTCCGATCATGATCGCACCGACATTGAACGGGGGCTGAAAGGTGAAGTTGACAGGCTCCCAACTGTTGGACGGGTTGTAGGTGACCGTACCCAGTTCGGTGAAGCCGAGCTCCGTGGGGCAGTATTGCGCAGGCATGGGCGACCCCCACACGGGGTCGTACATGGTATAGGGCAATGGGGGACAGGTGTCCAGCCCGAAAATGGCCAGTTCCAGCGGGCCGAAATTGATGGGGTTGGTACCGATGAATCCGAACTGCATACGCACCGCCGCAACGTTGAACCCGAGTTCGTAGGTCTGCCCGGCCAGCATGGGTGTGGCCAGGCATTGGGTGAAGAATTCATAGGACGCACCACCCGGCCAGGTGTGCACAACGATGCCGGCCACTGCGTCGCCATCGGGCACTGGTTGGGGGATCATTGATGGGAAGAAGCCGCACGGGTCGTAGATATCGGCGCTGGCGGAGATCTGGTAATCCACCCAACCCGTTGCACAATCCACGAAGCTGTTCGGTACTCCAATGCCGGGTTGCCCTGGGCAGCAGGTCTGCTCTTCGAACGAGCCGTTGGCGATCAGGTTGGTCGCCGGCGGAAGCACGGTGCATGGACAAGCTATGGTGTCGTTGAGGTCGATCAGGCCGTTGGCATCATCATCCACGCCATTGTCACACACCTCCTGTGCCGAGGACGACCCGACCAGCAGCAGGAACGCCAACAGCCCCACACACCAGCGGAGTGCGCTGGGCCTGGGGCTGTTGGTGCGTTCATGGGGCATCGCCATGCAGGGCCTTGGTGCGTTAGTGTGCGACCATGACACGGAGCTGGTGTACCGCGCCATCGGCCATTCGTACACGGGCCACGTACAGACCGGCCGCCAAGTGAGCCGTGGATACGAGCATGGAAGCGCTTCGCCGTTGGTCGAACACGTCAACAAGACGTCCGTCCTTGCCGAAGAGTTGCACCTGCTCAATGGACTCCCCTTCGGAGCGTACCATGAACATGTCGGTGGCCGGCGACGGGAAAAGGTGCAGGCCGACCGGTCGGGTGGCCACATCACCGATGCCAACCCCGAGATGGATGGTCTGGCAGGCGGTGGCCTCGCTACAGTCGCCGGTGATCGTCAGGCACACGATGTACTCACCATTCTCGGCATAGGTGTGCGAGGGCGAAGGTTCGGTGCTGGTGCTGCCGTCACCGAAGTCCCAGTTGTAGGTGTTGGCATCGATGCTATTATCGGTGAACTGCCATGTGTAAGGGTCTGATTGCTGCGCCATGCTGAAGGCCGCGGCCTCATTACAGCACGGATTGGACCGGCCCACCGCCACATCGGCCTGGTTCAAGCTGTACGGGAACGAAGTGAAGCCCGAGCTGGTGGTGCTGGTGAAGGGCGCAACAATGGCGGTGGCCGGCGTCCAGTTCAAGGCCAGGTCAATGTTGTTGCAGTCCACATCCCCGTTGGCATCGGTCACCAGCAGCAGGCCGATGAAATCCGCCGTGAGGCTGGGGTTGGACATGCCGATGATGGAGTATCCCCCATCATCGTTTTGGAAGAACACCATGCCGTTGTCCGAGGCGGGGCCTCCGTACATGTTGGAGGTGAGCACATTGCCGTCGGCATCAAAGGTTCCAAAGGCAATGTCGTAGTCGCCGCCGCCCCCCGGAATGTACTGGGGATGCACCAGCCAAGCAACTCCGCCATTGCTGGTTGGGTGCAGTTCCCACGCCTCAATGCCGTTCTGCAGCTTGCGGGTCCACAGGTGGCTGCCAGTGCTGGAGATCTTGGTGATGTATGCGGTCACGTCGCCTGTGATGAAGCCTAAGGACCGCCCGCCCACATAGAGGTCGCCATTGGTGCCTTCCACCACGGTGTAGGCCTCGTCCACGCCACCGCCACTGCTGATGCTGCGGGCCCACAGTTCATTGCCCAAGGCATCGGTGCGTACCAGATAGCCGGAAGGGGAGAAGCCCGTGCCGAGTCCGTCGCCGTAGCCGATCAGTGCGTAACCACCATCGGCGAGCTGTTTGGCCTCATAGCCCCAATCCCAACCCGAGGTGCCGAACCGCTTTGACCAAAGCATGTTACCCTCGTTGTCCAACTTGGCCAGGAGCATGTCGTAGCTGCCGGCACCTGCTCCACGGCCTGAGGCGATGAAACCGTCAGCAGTGCGCGACATGTAGTGCAGGGCATTGGAGTCCCCCTCCACATCGATCCGGGTGGAGCTGATCAGGTTTCCATCAAGGCCGATCCGTAGGATCACGCCGTCACGGCTGGCGGTGGTCGATCCCATCGTGAAGCCACACACCACGATGCCATCCGGACCCACGGCGATGCTATTGCCATACAGGCCTTCCTCGTTGAAGTACGGGAATGACCTGGACCAGAGCAGGTCGCCGGTAGGGGAGATCGCGGTCACCTGGATGTCGGACTCCGATGTTTCGTTCGCTATATAGTAGTTGCCGTTGGCATCCCGATCGGCGCCTTGGATCTCCAATGCTCCGGGAATGGTGAAATGGCGTTCGAAAGGAGGGGTCTGGGCGGCGGCGGCAAGGGCCATACCGCCACAGAGGACGAGGGTAGGGATGCGCATGTATGGAGGCGTTTTTACAAATATCCGATACGACCGCCTTCCGTAGGTACGCCTTCATCCCAGGTTGAACGGACCACCCCGTCCGCTCCGGTCAATCGCTGTTCGAACTGCTGAGCAGCTTGCTTAGATGTTCCTTGTAACTGCGCCCGCTCAGCACATGCTGGCCATTGCTCATCGTGAAGAGGAACTCGTTGTTGCCGCTGTACCGGGTGTTACGTACATGCGCCATGTTCACCATGTGGCTGCGGTGTACACGCACGAATACGGCGGGGTCCAGTTCGGTCTCCACCATGCTCATGGTCATGCGTAGGAGGTAGTGACGTGCCTTGGTCTGTAGGATGAGGTAGTTGCCTTCCGCCCGGATGAAGAGGATGTCCTTGACCGGTACGCGGAACTCACGACCTTTTTCCTTGATCACGATCACCTGGGTGAATTCGCGTCGGGTATTCAAATGGTCCTGGACCAGGTCCATCAACCTACCGGTCAGGCGCTTGTTCTCCCGCATTTCGATGAAGTCCTTCGCTCGTGCCAGGGAAGTATAGAACCGGTCGTCATCGTACGGCTTCAGCAGGTAGTCCACAGCACGCACATCGAAGGCCTTCGTGGCATAACGGTCATGGGCGGTGACGAACACCACGAATGGCATCTGGCCGGGTGCGAATTTCTCCACGACATCGAAGCCGCTCAATTGGGGCATCTGAACATCCAGGAAGACCAGGTCCACCGGTTCTTGCTGAATGGCATTGAGCGCCTCGTGGCCGTTGCGGCACTCGGCCACGATCCGGATCTCCGGATCATTGCTCAATAGACGAACGATGCGGGATCGGGCGGCGGGCTCGTCATCGACAACCAGCGTACGGATGTTCTTCATTTCCTGTTCATTCCTTCGTCTCGAACGGAAGGGTGATCATCACATGAAAGCCCGTTCCACCCTCTGATGCGACCTGAAATCGGCTGCTGGGGCCGTGAAGTAATGAAAGCCGTTCGCGCACGTTCCGCAATCCGATACCACCTCGAGCCAATGCATGCGCCACATCTGCGCAACCGCGGCCATTGTCCCTGATCGAGAGGATCAGGTCACGGCCTTCTCGACGGGCATCGATCCGGATGCACACCTCCGCATTCACCGTATCGAGCCCGTGTTTGATGGAGTTCTCCACCAGTGGTTGGAACACCATGCCCGGCACCAGCGCGTTCTGGCACTCCACCGGGATGTCGTATTGCACCTGCAACCTGTCCTTGAAACGGATGGTCTCGATGCCGAGGTAGTTCTCGATGTGGTCGATCTCGTGGATCAGAGGCACCCGTTCCTTGCGCTCCTCATCCAAGGTGGACCGCAGGAGATGTCCAAGTTTGGATAGCACGATCCGGGCGCTCTTGGGATCCTCCTCCATCAACGCGCTCACCGTGTTCAATGTGTTGAACAGGAAGTGGGGCTGCAACTGTTTCTTCAATGCCAACAACTGGGTGGTCTGCAGTTCGTTCTGGAGCTGGAGCACACGGGTCTGCTCGGCGCGGATCTCGCGGCGGGCCTCCATGTACCGCAACAACAGCAGCAGCATCCAGTATTCCAGGAACCGTTGTACGAAGCCGGCAGGGACCGTGAGCAGCATGCCACCCAACATCTCGGATCGCCACGGCATTCGATCGGAGTAATGCAGCAGGACCATATACAGCACCGTAGTGAACAACTCGTGGGCAATGCTCATCAACAGCCCATAGGAGAACAACGGGGTGAACGGCTTCCAGAATGGGCGCGTGTTCAGCGACCACCGCTTGGCCCACCGGTTGATCAAAGGCAGGAGAAGGGCCCAGGTGAAGAAGTTCAGGAACGGCCCCGGCGCCTGCACCCACCAGTCGAATGCGGAGGGATTGGTACCCAGATGGGTGCGCCCGATGAAGGAAGTGAACACGAAGATCGTGGAAAGCAGACCTGCGGCCAGGAGCACCGTGCGTATGGGCACGGGGGAACTCCTGAAATAGGCACGGATCATGCTCAGTAGCCGCATGCCGGGATGAAGGCTACTTCCAGTAGCGGCCTCGGGGTGAAGAACAAGGGACTCTCCTTGGTGGGATACGACCACATTGCGCCAATTTACCAAACCCGCCATACTTGGCAGTTCCTCGACCTCCTCGGTGGTTTCTTGGCGCATGTGCTATCGCGTTCCTCGGTCGGTACGCTTCTGGCCGCGAAACAATGTACCGGGGCGGTCCTCCACGCTGGTCAGTGGACGGGACGGTCGGTGCGGTTCGGGATGGGTGCGGTCCATTCCGTCCACGTCGGGAGGCTTCGTTGGGGTCGCAGCACGAATGCCATGCCCAGTGGATCGAATGCCGAGTTCGACGATCGGGTCAGTGGGTGGCTTCGGTCTCCGTCAGTGTTTTGGCGATCTGCTCCTTGTAGCTGCGCCCGCTGACGATACGCTCTCCATTGGCCATGGTGAAGATGAACTCATTGTTGCCGCTGTACCGGGTGCTACGGATGTGCGTGATGTTCAACAGGAAGCTTCGGTGGATGCGCAGGAAGCGGCCGGGATCCAGTTCGGTCTCCATGGCGTTCATCGTCAACCGATAGAGGAAACTGCGATCGGCAAGGACCAACTTCAGGTAGTTCCCCTCGGCCCGAAGGTAGAGCACGTCGTCCACATGAACGACCTGGTCGCGGCCCTTGTCACGGATGGTGAACGATTCGGTGAACTCGCTCTGCTGGTGCAGATGGCCACGCACCAGGTCCATGAGTCGGCCCGTGAGTTTGTCGTTCGTGTTCAAGGCGATCAGCTTCTTCGCTTTGGCGATCGCCGCGTGGAGCCGCATGTCGTCGTATGGTTTCAGCAGGTAGTCCACGGCATTCACATCGAAGGCCTTCAGGGCATACTGATCGTAGGCGGTAACGAAAATGGTGATGGGCATGCGCGATGCGCCGATCCGCCGCACCACTTCAAAGCCATCCATCAGGGGCATCTGCACATCGAGGAGCACCAGGTCGGGTTTATGTTTGGCGATGGCAAGGACGGCATCAGCGCCGTTACGGCATTCCGTCACGACCTCCAACGTGGGGTCCTGTCCCACCAGTTCAACGAGGCGTTCGCGAGCGCCTGGTTCGTCGTCAACGATGATGATGCGCGTGCGTTTCATGTTTGGTCGTTCCTTGTTCGAATGGTATGGAGAGGTCGACGCGGAATCCACCCAGGATGGTCGATGTGGTATCCATGGTCGCGCGATCCCCGTAGAGTCCATGCAGGCGCTCGCGTACATTGCGTAAGCCGATGCCACCGCGGCCCATGGCGTGCTTCATATCCGGGCAGCCGCCCCCATCGTCGACCACGCTAAGGATCACTGCGCCGTTGGAACGCCGGGCCTGTACGGTGATCCGAACGCTTTCATCACGGGTGTCCAGACCGTGTTTGATGGAGTTCTCCGCCAGCGGTTGCAGGATCATGGAGGGCACCATCGCTTCACCGAGTTCTTCGGGTATATCATAGACCACGGAAAGCCGGTCCCGAAAACGAACAGCCTCGATACCCAAGTAGTTGCTTACATGGTCCACTTCGTGCATCAGCTGCACTTTTTGCTGGCGTTCACTGGTCAAGGAGACACGGAGCAGATGGCCCAGCCTGCCGATCATCCGTCTGGCCCCATCAGGATCGCGGCCGACAAGAGCACTCACCCCGTTCAATGTGTTGAAGAGGAAGTGCGGTTGCAACTGCTTCTTCAGCGCGTTGAGCTGGCTGATCTGTAGTTCATTCCGCAGTCGGAGCAACTGCTCGTGTTCGGTGCGCTGCAGGCGGGCATTCTCCAAGGCGATCAACACACCCATGAGCACCCAATACTCCAGGGTACGTGAGAAGATGCCGGGGGCCAATGAATGAATGGCCCAGGTCCGGTGGTCGGGGTCGGTGAAGTCGAAATCGCCGATCTGGTGGAGGATGCCATAGTAGATGGCGGAGGTGACCACCTCGTGGATCGATGCAATGACCAGGCTGAAGCCGATGTGGATGGGGATGGCCCGCAGAAGTGGACCATCCTGGAAGGGCCAGCGCTTGAGGATCGAATAGACAAGGGGGCAGAGCAAGGCCCAGAAAAGGAAGTTGAGATAGGGCACTGGCCCTTCACGCCACCAATTGAACAGGCCCATGTCCTTCAGTTCGGCATACGCATAATGGTGCATGTATGCTTGGAAGAGGAAAAGGGTGGCGAGTACACCGGCCGTGATCAGGATGGTGCGGTACCGGATCGGAACGCGCTGGAAGTAGTTCATCGGACGATCAATGGCCTCGTTGCGCCGGGTCCCGAGGGATCCTTGCTTCACCTGTTCCACGCCTCCTCCGTTGGTTGTGGTGCCTTCTCGGCCTACAACGAAACTATGGCCGTGCTGGAGCGGTCCACAAGGGGAAGGTGATGGGCGGCAAGGGGTGTGGCGAACAGTTCGGTCGCCACAAGGGGGGATGGCCCAGCCTGGGAGGGGATCACGTGCGGCCCCGGATCACCAGGCCGTAACGCACGAAGCCACCGGTCCGTTCACCAATGGCTTCGCGGAACGCCCGGATCCACTACCCGATCGTGACGTTGAAGGTCTGGCCGTTCACCGTGACACTGAAGTTCGCATCGCATGCGCCAGTGCCATAGTCGATGATCCTTGGAGGGCGGTTAGCGGGGGTGATCGTGACGGCGCCCTGTGTGATGAACGGACAATTGAGCGCGACACGCAACGCAGTGGTGATGGCCGCGGTGTACGCAACTCCGTTGCGGTTCACACCACTGCCATTGCCGGTGATCAGGTACACGTCATCGCTCAGGGGGGCGGTATCCTGCCCCTCGATCCAGGTGCGCGTGCGCTGAGCGGAGTGGGTCGCGGTCCAGGATCCATCCGCCGCCGTCAAGGTGCCGTTCACCACCACGTTGTATTGCAGATGTCCGGCTTCATTCGGCCCCAGGTTGGTCACGGTCTTGCTCCCTTCCACCAGGTTGTTGTTCACGTGGTAGTTCTGCGGGGTGATGGTGATCACGGTGCCCACTTCCCGGTAGCGCCCGGTGTAGCTCACCATGATCCGTCCACGGCGCAACCGACCATTGTTGGCCGTGCAATTCTCCGTACCGAAGTCGAGCATGATCGTGCGGGGGGTGCTCAGGGTGTCGAAGGTCACCGTGGGGTCGCAGGCTTCCCGCAGGCCGTTGTCATCCACCGCCTTATCCACCTGTGCCAGGATGTCGTTGAAGGCATCCTCCGCGCGGGCGTTATCGCTTGCACTGCTGAAGTCCAGGTCGATCGGGTCTGTCTCCTTCTCCTTTCGGCAAGCAGCAAGGAGCAGTAAAGCAAGTAACAGGAGGGGCTTGGGGCTTCTCATGGTATCGTGTTCGTGCCGGTAGGACGGCCTACCCGGCCCAGGGTTTGATCGCACCTGTTCCAGGAGGGTTCAAACGATCCGTTCCCAGACCACGAAGCTGAATGGGTGGGCGTGTCGTTCATCCGCCTCATGCCTGATCCGCTCCACCTCCTCCCATTCCGCGGCATCCAAAGCGGGGAACAGGGTGTCCCCTTCCACATCGCCGTGTACGAAGGTGAGGTACAGTCGGTCCACGAGCCGCATGGTAAGCGCCTCTCGATAGATCTGCCCACCGCCGATGATGAAGACCTCGTGCTCATTGGCCAGATGGGCGATCTCGAGGCCGGCCGTGAGGGAGTCGACCACGATGGCTCCTGGTGCATCGTACCGTGCGTTCCGCGTCACCACGATGTTCACCCGGTCCTTCAGCGGGCGGTACTTCGCCGGAATGCTCTCGTAGTTCTTGCGTCCGGTGATCACATGGTGTCCCTTCGTGATCCGCTGGAAATAGCGCATGTCGTCGGGCAGGTGCCAGGGCAGGTCGCCCTTGTTGCCAATGATGCCGTTCTGTGCCACGGCGGCGATGGCCGAGACGATCATACGCTCACGACAGCTTTGATGTGTGGGTGCGGGTCATAGTCCTTCAGTGCGAAGTGCTCGAAGCGGAAGTCGAACAGGTCGGTCACGTTCGGGTCGACCTCCAGGGTGGGCAGCGGTCGTGGCTGGCGCGTGAGCTGCAGCTTCGCCTGTTCGATGTGGTCGTTGTACAGATGCACATCGCCGAAGGTGTGAACGAATTCGCCGGGCTTCAATCCACACACTTGCGCGATCATCAGTGTGAGCAAGGCATAGCTCGCGATGTTGAACGGAACGCCGAGGAAGGTGTCCGCGCTGCGTTGGTAGAGCTGGCAGCTCAGCTTGCCATCCGCCACGTAGAATTGAAAGAGGCAATGGCAGGGAGGCAGGGCCATGTTCGGCACATCGGCCGGGTTCCAGGCGCTAACGATCAAGCGGCGGCTATCGGGGTTCTTCTTGATCATCGCCACCAGCTCGCTGATCTGGTCGATGGTGCGCCCATCGGGGGTGGCCCAACTACGCCATTGGTAGCCATACACCGGGCCCAGGTCGCCGTTCGCATCGGCCCACTCGTCCCAGATCCGCACACCGTTCTCCTGCAGGTACTTGATGTTGGTGTCGCCTTTCAAGAACCACAGGAGTTCGTGGATGATGCTCTTGAGGTGGAGCTTCTTCGTGGTGACCATCGGGAAGCCTTCGGCCAGGTCGAAGCGCATCTGGTGGCCGAAACAGCTGATGGTGCCGGTACCGGTACGGTCGGTCTTGCGCGTGCCGTGGTCCAGGATGTGCTGGAGCAGTTCAAGATACTGTTGCATGGGTCGGTGGCGAAGTTACTGGCACCAGCGGGGTGCGGGTTCCTGTTGATAAGCCATGAACGTTCACTCGTACTCCTCTTCTTCGGCCGGTGTTGGTCGCCGAAGGCCGGGCACCGCATCGAGCAGGCGGTTCTTCATGCGTTCGTAATAGCTCTTCTTGTCCAGGGTGTGGGCCACCACCGAGGCGATCATACTGGCGTACATCAACTGGAAGATCACGCTGTGGCGGTCGGTCATCTCCAGCACGAGGATCGCACTGGTGAACGGGCTGCGGGTCACCCCGGTGAGGAAGGCGCACATGCCCCCCAGGATCATCATGTTCAGTTCGCCGCGGTCCTCGCCGAACCAATGGCCGAAGAGCCCACCGATGGCGGCACCGGCGGAGAGGGCGGGGGCGAACACGCCTCCCGCACCACCGGCCCCCATGGTCACCACCGAGCCGAGCATTCGGCCAACGGCATCCTTCCAATGTGGTTCGGGCTGTGCTGCGAAGAGGTATTCGTCCAGGAGCCGATCACCACTGCCGAGGGAGAATGTTCCGAAGGCGAGCACCAGGCCCGCGAAGGCGAAGGAGAGGGCCAGCACGAAGAGCAGTTGCGGCAACCACTGCCGAATGGAACGTCGGATGCGGTCCAATAGGAGCAGCATCCTGCTCGCACCCACCCCGAACAACGCGCACACCGCACTGATGGCAAGTAGCTTGTACATGAAGGAGGGCCCAACGGTGGCCACCTTGGGGTAGCCGTAGAGCAGGTAGGGGCCAAGGATCGTTTGGGAGGTCATCCCGCTCAGGATCACCGAGCTCAATACCGCCGTGCGGAATTTGGCGATATGCGTGCGTGTGAGTTCCTCGATCGCGAACACGATCCCGCCGAGCGGGGTGTTGAAGGCCGCGCTCAGGCCGGCCGCGCCGCCGGTGATCATCATCACCTTGCGGCTCACCTTCGGCCAGAAGGGGGGGAGCAACTTGTGAACGGTGCGGTACACGCTGCCGGCGAGTTGCAGGGTGGGGCCTTCACGCCCGATGGCACCACCACCGAAGGCCATGGCGATGGAGGAGGCGATCTTCACCAGGATGATGCGTACGTTGAGGAAGCGCCAACTGCCATCGTTGCGTTCCTCGTCCCTGGCCACCTCCACGGCGGCCATCAACTGGGGGATCCCGCTGCCACCGCTCATCGGGCTGAAGAACCGCACCAGCCACCAGCTCGTGACGAAGGCCACCGGCGCGGTGAGCAGGATCATGCGGGGGTTCGCGTCCACCAGCTCGTGGTTCCAGCTTTGCGCCAGCTGGAAGAGCTTGGTGTACCCCACGGCGATCAGGGCGGTGAGCACCGCACTGACCTGGTAGGGGAGGGCCAGCAGCACGAAATTCTTGGCCTGGCTGTTCCACACCGACCGGCGCACCCGTTCCAGCCAGGTGCGCAAGTACCGCTGGATCTTGATCGGAATGGCGCGGTATTCCCTGGCTTCCATGGGCTGGGGCCAAAAGTAGAAGCGCCCCGGACCGCGCATCGGCGGCGTGCGCCAAAGTGATCAACAGCCCCGATGCGACATCGACCTATTCACCGACCGACAGTGCATTGAACCGCGCGAAGGCATATCCGGTGCGTCGGTCGAAGGTCTTCACCACGTAGGTGCCATCCGTGCCGGGGACCGCACCGATCGGGCAGGGGATGAAACCATCGGGATGGATGAGGACCGTGCCTGCGGCCACCACACCACCGCTGGGGTCCAGGGTGAGCGCACGCAACACACCGGCCTCTTTCGGCGCCATCACCTTGTCCTTCTTTCCCTTCTTATCAGCCTCATCGGTGGTCGGGTCCTCTCCGGACTTATCGATGGCGGTCAACCCGTGCGGTGTTTGGTCATACAACAGGGTGATCCCTTTGTCATGCAGATGCGCATGCACACCATCGTACGACTGCCCGGCCGTGGTCATGAAAGCGCGTTCGGCGATGTGCTGCCACTGGATCGTATCGTTGGCGCCAATGAGGCTGGTGCGCACATCCCCTGCCAGCCGACGTATCGCGATCGCTTCGCCCATCGGTATCTGGTAATTCGATTCCAGGAAGGTCTCCACCACCACCACACCCTCTTTCCAGCCGGGCATGATCGCCACCACTTCGTTGGGCACCTTGGCCGTACGTGAGACGGTGCTCTTCCGGGCACCGTCCTCGATCGCCCCATAGGCCATCAAGCGGGTCTTGCGGATCGAGGGAAGGCGTTGGTCCGCTACGGGTGTGGTCTTCAGCTTCGGGTCCACCGGGTCGAAGGTGAGCACCACGCCGGGTTGGCCGGTGAGCGCGCCATACCGGATGGCCAACGAAACACGGCCGTCGGTGCGTTCGCACATCCGCGCCGTGGAAACGAAGTCCTTCTCGACCAGCAGATCGCGCACGGTACTACCGCGATCGCTCAAGGTGGTCAGGTGCAATTCGTGGCACAACTTGTCGGCCTTGCGTTCTTCATCTCCGCAAGGGAACACGTAGGCCAGCAGGTGTATGGTGCCGTCATTGGCCAGGCTGATCTGGTGCAAGCGGCTGGGTGCATCGGGGTAGGGGAGTTCCGCGATCCCGCTCCAAAGCTCCGTGTATTCCCGGTCGAGGTAGGAGAACCAGAACCGCTTGTTGCCCTTGCCATCGGCGGTGAGGGTGTTGATCAGGAAGTGCTCACCATCCGGAGCGGCCACGATGCGTTCATTCAGCACGAACTGTAGGCCCTGGGAGAACAGGATCGGGTCGGGCAAGGGACGGTAGGGCAGCGTGTTCGTGGGGTTGTTCTGGAAGGGGATCCCACTGCTGGCCACGCGGCGGAAGGTGTTCACCGCGAGTGTGCCACGGGTGTCCACCTGGCCGATGGCGAAGTCGGTGGACTTCTTCGTATTGGAGGAGAGCAGGCAGTGCAGGTCACCGTTCACCACGAAGGAGGTGACGACCGTCCATGTCACACCATCGAAGGGGATGTCCTTCAGTGGAACCTCTTCGGCGATGTTCATCCCCTGGTCCAGGCGCACCAGTTTGGGCACCAGGTCATCCTCCACCTGGAACACCCCCTCGGTATTGTTCACAAGCACACCGGCCGTCACAGCGAACACATCGCCGGTCATGTTCTTCGAACTGCGCTGGAAGGAGGTGCCCACTTGCTTTTGCGCGGTCTGGCCCATGACCTGCGCAGCGACCAGCAGGAGTGGCAGGATGGGGAGGGAGCGAGGGTCCATGGGCATTGGTCGGTTAAGGGATACTGGTGTGGTGGTCACCGGCTCGAACGGTCACATGATGATACCGGCGATCGAGGCGCTGAGGTAGCTGGCGAGCGTGCCGCAGAAAAGGGCCTTGAGGCCGAGTTGTGCGAGGTCGGCCCTTCGTTCCGGCGCCAATTCGCCGATGCCGCCGATCTGCATGCCCACGCTGCTGAAGTTGGCGAAACCGCAAATGGCGAAGCTGGTGATGAGCAGGCCCTTCTCGGTGACCACCGGCACGGCCTTGTCGGTCAGGCTCTTGAAGGCGACGAACTCGTTCACGGTGAGCTTCTGGCCGAGCAGGGTGGCCACGCTGTTCACATCCTGCATGGGTACGCCCATGGCCCAAGCGAAGGGGGTGAAGACCTTGCCGAAGATCCAGTTCAGGCTCAGGTGCAGGTCGGGGCTGAAGAGGTGCCCGGCCCAGCCGAGGATCCCATCGATCAGGGCGATGAGCGCGATGAAGCCGATGAGCATGGCGATCACGTTCATGGAGATCTTGAAGCCGTCGCCAGCACCGTGGCCGATCGCATCGATCACGTTGGTGTACGTGCTCTTCACCTCGAGCTTCACGGTGCCCATGGTCTCGCTCTTCTCGGTCTCCGGGAACACGATCTTGCTGATCACCAATGCACCGGGTGCGGCCATCAGGCTGGCAGTGATCAGTTTCGGGGCAAGGTCCATGCCGGCAGCAGCACCCATGTTCGCGTACACGATGAGGATGCCGCCGGCGATGCAGGCAAGCGAACCGCTCATACTGGCGAGCAGTTCGCTCTTGGTCATGCCCTTCAGGTAGGGCCGGATCATCACCTGGGCCTCCACCTGCCCTACGAACGCGCTGGCCACGTTGCTCAGGGCCTCGGCCCCGCTCACGCGCATGATGAAGTTCATGCCCCGGGCGATCACCGATACCACGCGTTGCATGAAGCCGATGTGGTAGAGTATGGCCACCAGCACACAGACCAGGATGATCGTGGCCGTGATGTTGAAGGCGAACACGAAGCCCCCCCCCCAATAGTTGCCCATGCTGCCATCGGGTTGTTGGGCAATGATCCCGCCATACACGAAAGAGGCCCCCTGCCGGGAATAGTGCTCGATCTTCTCCATGCCCTTGCCGAGCCATTGGAAGAAGGCCGTGATCACCGGCACCTTCATCACCAGCAGGGCGATCGTGGTCTGCAGCAACAGGCCGCTGATCACGAGCCGTTTATTGATGGCCTTGCGGTTGTTGCTGGCCAGGAAGGCCAGGCCGAGGATCAGGAGGATGCCGATGAGCCCGGTGAAACGTTCCATGCGATGGGGTTGGTGGTGCGTGAAAGTAGGAGGAAGTGCCGATCAAGGCTGCTCCCCGCCCGAAGAAATGACCCGGCTGCGGATCCACCGGGGCAGTAGGATCACCCCGACCAGGATGTAGGGGTAATAGCTCATCAACCGCCAAAGCAGGGCCAAGGCGGGGGCCAGCCCGGTGGCGATGAACATGCCGAGGAAGTCGTTGAAGATGAACTCGGCCAGGCCACTGCCCCCGGGGGTGGGGCTGAGGAGCACGATGATCCCCATGATCACTTGTTTCCCATAGATCACCGCATCGTTGCGGAAATCCATGTGGGGGTGGAAGGCATGGAGGATGCAGTTGACGATGGAGTACCGCGCCATCCACGATAGGAAGGTGGCGATCAGGGCCGGCCACCAATACGACCAGCCCCGTTTCTTCAGGCCATTGGCCGCAGTGATCAACTGGTCGCCGGTGGTGACCATGCCGCGTCGCCAGCGCCGGAGGAGCGGTGCAGAGAAGATGCCCACCAGTGCCCGCTTCACGAAGGTGGGGTTCACGAAGAGGGCATAGCCCACGAAGAGCTTGTAGCCCAGGATCCCGAAATAGACCGTCCAGAACCAGACGAAGAAGCCGGTGTCCCAAGGTCCCGTTCCGGTGTCCACCCCGGCGAATAGGGCTTCGCGGCCCACGAGGAAGTACACCACCGGGGCCATCACGGCCAGGAAGATGCCATCGAGGAAGGAAGTGAAGGTGATGATGGTGATGCTCTTACCGGCCTCCACACCCTCGCGGGTGAGGATCAGGATGGCGAAGAGGAAGCCGCCGCCGATAAGGCCGGGGGCCAGCGCCGACGCGAACTCCCAGAGCATGATCACCACGAAACTGCGCCACCACGTGAGCTGCTGGTCGGTGAGGTGGCGTATGCGCACCATGTAGGCATAATCGCGCACGAAGAGGCTAAAGGCCGCGAGCAGCATCCAGCCGGTGGTGGACCAGGTCCACTCCACGCGTTCGAGCGCCTTCCAGTCGGTGTTGCGCCAGAGCAGCAGGCCGGTGATGGATAGACCGATCACCACGGGCAACAACACGCGCCCCATACTGAACGAACGAAGGATCCGGGTCTCGTCTGGGCGCATGCGCTGCGAACATAGCGTGAACCGGTACGGGTTGATGCACCCCCCAGGGTGATCGCCCCTTGTTCTTCACCACTGCGCACACAGCGAAGGAACCATTCGGGTGGGCGGATCATACCCACCGTGTTGCGGCCGGCGGCCGCCTCAGTGGCCTCCTTCCATCCGGAGGTGCTTGTCGCAATGGCATTCTCCGTTCGCTCCGTGTCCGCTGTGGTTGATATGGAGGATGACAAGAAGCGATAACCCCATGCTCCCGTCTTTGGCGGTGTGCGGTCAAAGCCCCATCTTGGGGCCGTATCCGAACCCACACCATGGCGAACAAGCTCTTTGCGACCAAGTCGGTCGAGCAATTGTTGAAGACCGGGAACGCCGAAGGGGAGCACACGCTGAAGCGCACGCTCACCGCGACGAACCTCGTGGCCTTGGGCATCGGCGCCATCATCGGTACGGGCATCTTCGTGCTCACGGGCACCGCAGCGGCCAACCATGCGGGGCCGGCCCTCACCATCTCCTTCATCGTATCGGGCCTGGGTTGTCTGTTCGCCGGCCTGTGTTATGCCGAATTCGCATCAATGCTGCCGATCAGTGGGAGCGCCTATTCCTATTCGTACGCCACCTTGGGCGAGTTCCTCGCTTGGATCATCGGGTGGGACCTGATCCTGGAATACCTCTTCGGCGCCAGTACCGTGGCCGTGGGTTGGAGCGGTTACGTGGTGAGTTTCCTCGAAGGCTTCGGGATCCACATGCCCGCTGCGCTCACCTCCGCGCCCTTCGCACATGACCATGCGGGCTGGCACGCCACCGGCGCCATCATCAACCTGCCGGCGGTGCTGATCATCGTGCTGATGACCTGGTTGCTCGTGCGGGGCATCCGCGAATCGGCCAGCTTCAACAACATCATCGTCCTTATCAAGATCGCGGTGATCCTGCTCTTCATCTTCTTCGGCATGGCCTATGTGGAAACAGCGAACTGGTTCCCGTACATCCCGGAGCGGGTCACCGATGCGGCAACGGGCGTCTCGCGCTTCGGCTGGCAGGGCATCCTGGCGGGGGCGGGTGTGATCTTCTTCGCCTACATCGGTTTCGATGCGGTGAGCACGGCGGCCCAGGAAGCGAAGAACCCACAGAAGGACATGCCGAAGGGCATCCTGTATTCGTTGCTGGTGTGTACGATCCTGTATGTGGTGACCGCCGCCGTGATGACCGGCATGGTGCATTATGAGAAGCTCAACGTGCCAGCCCCGATCGCCCTGGCCATCGATTCGGCGGGCGGTGCCTTGGCCTGGCTCGCGCCGTTGATCAAGATCGGCGCCATCGCGGGCCTCAGCTCCGTGATCCTGGTGATGCTCATGGGTCAGCCGCGCATCTTTTTCAGCATGAGCCGCGACGGGCTGCTGCCTCCGGTGTTCTCCAAAGTGCACCCCAAGTACCAGACCCCTCACGTCACCACCATGCTCACCGGATCGGTGGCGGCCGTGGTCGCTGGGCTCTTCCCCATCGGCCTGCTGGGCGAACTGGTGAGCATCGGCACCCTGCTCGCCTTCGTGATCGTGTGTCTGGGGATCATCGTGCTGCGTCGCACCCGTCCGGATATGCCACGCCCCTTCCGCACACCGCTGGTACCCTTGGTGCCCATCCTCGGCGCATTGATCTGCCTGGCCCAAATGGCCTTCCTGCCGACGGATACCTGGATCCGCCTGATCATCTGGATGGCCATCGGCGTGGTGATCTTCTTCGCCTACGGACAGAAGCACAGCAAGCTCCAGAAGGGCCTTTAGGTCGCCGGATGAGCCAGTTCCATCGTTCCCTCGGCCTCTGGGACGCCACCATGCTCGTGGCCGGCTCCATGATCGGTTCGGGCATCTTCATCGTGAGCGCGGGCATGCTGCGCGACCTGGGTTCACCGGCATGGATGCTGACCGCGTGGGTGGTCGCTGGGGTGCTGACCGTGCTGGCGGCATTGAGCTATGGCGAGTTGGCGGCCATGATGCCCAAGGCCGGTGGCCAGTTCGTTTATCTGCAGCGCGCCTACGGGAAACTCACGGCCTTCCTATACGGGTGGACGGCCTTCACCGTGATCACTTCGGGGATCATCGCGGCCGTGGCCGTGGCCTTCGCGAAGTTCAGTGCGGTCTTCTTCCCGGTCCTTTCACCGACCAACATCCTGATCGACCTCGGTTTCTTGAAGGTGAGCGGGGCGCAGGTCCATGCGGTATCAGCGATCATCCTGCTCACCCTGTTCAATACCCGTGGCGTGGAGAGCAGCAAGACCTTCACCACGGTCTTCACCACCGCGAAGATCATCGCGGTGCTCGCCCTCATCGTCGTCGGCCTGGCGGTCGGTCTTGGTGCCGATGTGCTCACAACGAACTTCGCACAGGGTTGGGAGGCGTTCACCACATCGAAGGAAGGTGCCATCGGTCCGCTCACGGGTCTGGCCCTGTTGAGCGCTTTGGGTGCGGCCATGGTGGGCTCCCTCTTCAGCAGCGACGGTTGGAACAGCGTCACCTTCATCGCCGGCGAGATCAAGGAGCCGCAGCGGAACATCCCGCGCAGCCTGGCCTTGGGCACCTTCATGGTCACGGCGCTGTACGTGCTGGCCAACATCACCTACCTGGCCTTGCTGCCGAACCAGGCCATCATGCACGCCGAGGCGGACCGTGTGGGCACCGCCGCCGCCGAGGTGATCATGGGGCCTACTGCCGTTTCGGTCATGGCCATCCTCATCATGGTCAGCACCTTCGGCTGCATCAATGGCTATGTGCTCACAGGCCCACGGATGTACTACGCCATGGCAAGGGAGGGGCTGTTCTTCAAGAAAGCCGGTGAGCTCAGTGGCAAGGGGGTGCCCCAATGGGCCTTGTGGGTACAGTGCATCTGGTCGTGCGCACTCTGCTTCAGCGGCACTTACGGCGACCTGCTGGACTACGCCACCTTCGCCTCCCTGTTGTTCTATGTGGTGACCATCGGGGGCATCTTCATCCTCCGTCGCCGCGAACCGACGGTGGAGCGGCCTTACAAAGCCTTCGGATATCCGTTCGTCCCGGCGCTTTACATCGCTTGTGCACTGGGCTTCTGCCTGAATCTGCTCTATGCTAAACCGGCCTTCACCGTGGGCAGCCTGGTGATCGTAGGTGTCGGCGCGGTCGTGTATTTCGTTACCATGCGCACCCGAACAGCGGAAGAGGCACCTCGCTCAGAAGGATCCCGCTGACGCTTGGTCCTTGCGACTTGAGTCTTCGCCTTTCGTTCTTCGCTCTTTCACCCTTCGTCCCTCAACCGTGCGCCTTGCCTCTTGATCCTTGGGTCCTGTCGCTTGAGGCTTGACTCCGGCTCAGTTGGTCCCTTCGCGCTTCTTGATCTCGTCCCGGAGCTTCGAGGCCCGTTCGTAGTCCTCGTTATCGAGGGCTTCTTCCAACTTGGTGCGCAATTCCTCCACGGACATGGCGTCGGCGCCCTTCTCGATCTTCGTTCGGGGCTTGCCCTCATCGCCCTCCTCCTCTCCATCATCCTTCTTGATGCCGGCCGCGCTGAGGATGAACTCGTAGGTCGAGATCGGGCAATCGAAACGTAAGGCCAAGGCGATCGCATCACTGCTTCGGGCATCGACCTCCACCACCTGGCCGTTCTGATCCAGGATGAGCTTCGCGTGGAAGATACCTTCCACAAGATCGCTGATGATCACCTCCTTCAGGTTGATGGAGAGCGTGTCGGCCAGGTTCTTGAACAGGTCGTGGGTGAGCGGGCGGGCCGGTTTGATGTTCTCCACCTGGATGGCGATGGCCTGGGCCTCCACACCACCGATGATGATCGGCAGGCGGCGGTCGCCCTCCACTTCGCACAGCATCAGTGCGTAGGCCCCTGCGTGGGTATGGCTGTATGTGATCCGAAGGAAACGGAGCTCGACCTTGTCCATGCGCGGCGGGGCCGTGAAGATAGGGGGTAGTTATCAGTTGTTGGTTGTGCGTCGAGCGTGCGATGGCCGCAGCCTGCCAACCAACAACCGGACAACTGAGCGCTACCGCTCGGCGTTCAGCTTCTTCGCCGCCTCGATCAGCTTGGGAAGCACCTGGAAGGCATCCCCCACGATCCCGTAATCAGCCGCTTTGAAGAAGGGGGCCTCCGGATCGTTGTTGATCACACAGATCACCTTGCTCTGGTTCACCCCGGCCAGGTGCTGGATGGCGCCACTGATGCCGATGGCGATGTACAGGTTCGGGCGGATGGCCACACCGGTCTGCCCCACATGCTCATGGTGCGGGCGCCAGTGCATATCGGCCACCGGGCGGCTGCAGGCCGTCGCGGCACCGAGCTCCTTGGCCAGTTCCTCCACCATGGCCCAGTTCTCGGGGCCTTTCATTCCGCGGCCGGCGCTCACCACCAGTTCGGCCTCGGGCAATGGCACACCGCCACCTGCCTTGCGCACCTCTTTCACGGTGATCCGTGCCGGGCCAAGGTCGCCATTGTACTCCTCCACGGTCGCCACGCCACCATCCTTCGCGATGGGGATGGAATTGGGCATCAGACTGATCACTTTGTTGGCGCTGGTCACCTGTAGCCAGGCCTGCGCCTTGCCGCTGAACACATTACGCTTGAACTTATCCCCTTCGGGCAGGCCGAGCGCACCGGCCACATGACCGGCCTTCAGTTTCGCGGCCAGCCGCGGTGCCACGCTCTTGCCCGTACCGTCGTGAACGCACACGATGGTGTTGGCGCCTTCCTTGGCCACCACATCCAGCACGAGTTTGGTCAGTTGCTGGCCATCCACGGCATGCACGCCGCGCGCCACGATCACCTTGGCCGCTCCATGAGCGCCCAGGTTCTCCAGGCCGCTCGCCCCACCGAAGGTGATGGCCGTAACGGCTTTGCCGGCGAGCTTGCTGGCGTAGGTCACCGCTTCCTGTGCGGCTTTCGGGATCTTCTCTCCCCGGGTGTCGATGAATACGAGAACGCTCATGCTGAGGTCTATTTTCGGTATGGCCCGTTGGCCGTAAAGTCGTTCGTGTTCGTTAGGATCACATGTCGGTTGTTGGTGGACAGGCTGGGGTCGCGTGCTTGACTCGCAACCAATGACCACCACATCTCATCAGATCACTTTGGCTTCGGTGTGGAGCAGTTCAATGAGCTTTCCGGCCTCGTCGGCGGGGATCATCTTCACTGCCCCCTTTGCCGGAGGAAGCTCGAAGGCCGTGGTGCCGGCCACGTTGTCCGTGGAAGCCGCGGGCACCACCGTCAGTGGCTTCGTACGTGCTGCCATGATGCCCCGCATGTTGGGGATGCGTTGTTCGGCCATGCCTTTCGCCGCGCTCAGGACCAAAGGGAGCGGGGCTTCCACCACCTCCACGCCACCGGGCACATCGCATTCGATGGTGGCTTTGCCTGCGGCCACATCCAGCTTGCTGGCCAGCGCCACGTAAGGCAGATCCAGCAGCTCGGCCACCATGCCGCCCACCTGGCCGCCGTTGTGGTCGATGGTCTCCTTGCCGGCCAGGATCAGATCGAAGCCTTTGTCCTTGGCATAAGCCGCCACTTGCTCGGCCACTTGCAAGGCTTCGCTCGGCTGCGCATCAACACGCACAGCCTCATCGGCACCGATGGCCAGGCCCTTGCGGATCGTGGCCTCGGTATCGGCACCGCCCACGGTGATGGTGGTCACGGAGCCTGCACCAGCCGCTTCCTTCAGCTCCAAGGCGCGTACCAGGGCATACCACTCGTCATACGGGTTCACGATGAAGGTGACACCGTTGGCATCGAACTGGGTGTTGCCGTTGGTGAAGGCGATGCGAGCGGTGGTATCGGGCACCTGGCTCAGGAGTACGAGGATCTTCATGGGAGCTTCAACAGGACGCGCGCCACGTTGTGGGCTGGCGTAGGAGCGGCGAAATTAGGCACCAGCCGCCGAGTACGGTAGGTCGTTGACCCCACATGATCGGAATGAAGGCCGTGCTACCTTCGCCCCGCCTTGATCAGGTTCGCGCGCTCCTCTGTGAAACGTGGAACTTGAACCTTGTGCCCTGAATCTTTCCCAGCATGCGTACAGTCCAGTTCCGCGAGGCCTTGAACGAGGCGATGAGCGAAGAGATGCGTCGTGATCCCAGCGTGTTCCTCATGGGCGAGGAAGTAGCCGAGTACGACGGTGCATACAAGGTGAGCAAGGGCATGCTGGCGGAGTTCGGGGAGAAGCGCGTGATCGATACGCCGATCGCTGAGCTGGGCTTCAGCGGCATCGCCGTGGGTGCCGCCATGAACGGCCTGCGCCCCATCGTGGAGTACATGACCTGGAACTTCGCCATCCTCGCGGCCGACCAGATCATCAACCACGCGGCCAAGATGCTGCAGATGAGCGGTGGCCAGTTCCACGTGCCCATCGTGTTCCGCGGAGGTAACGGAAGTGCCGGCCAGCTTGCCGCCACGCACAGCCAGAGCTTCGAGGCCATGTACGCCAACGTGCCCGGCCTCAAGGTCATCAGCCCCAGCAACCCATACGACGCCAAGGGCCTGCTGAAGGCCGCCATCCGCGACAACGACCCCGTGCTCTTCATGGAGAGCGAACGCATGTACGGCGACAAGGGCGAGATCCCCGATGGCGAATACCTGCTGCCGATCGGCGTGGCCGACGTGAAACGCGAAGGGAAGGACGTGACGATCGTCTCCTTCAACAAGATGATGAAGGTGGCCCTGGCCGCTGCGGAGGAACTGGCCAAAGAGGGCATAAGCGCCGAGGTCATCGACCTGCGCACGATCCGCCCGCTGGACCACGCCACGATCATCAAGAGCGTGAAGAAGACCAACCGCCTGGTGGTGGTGGACGAGAACTGGCCCTTCGCCAGCATCAGCAGCGAAGTGGCCTACCGCGTGCAGAAGGACGCCTTCGACTTCCTCGATGCCCCCGTGCTCCGTGTGAACCAGGCCGACGTGCCGCTGGCCTTCACGCCCACCCTCATCGATGCCTCGCTCCCCAGCGTGCCCCGCGTGGTGAAGGCGGTGAAGGAGGTGATGTATGTGGTGAAGTAGGAGAACCCCTGTCCGCTGAACAGCGAACAGGAGTTCACCGCGCCTTCAGGAACACCTCCGCATCCACATCCGCCTGCTTGAGGATGGCCCGCAACGTGCCTTCGGGCATGTCGCCCGAATGGTTCGGTATGGTGGTGAAACGGCCGGTGCTGGGGTTGTGCCAGATCTCGTGGCTGCCAGCGGCCTGCCGGTGGAACTCGAAGCCAAACGAACGCAGCCGCCGGACGATGTCGCGATAACGGAACCCGCCGAGCCTGCCCATCACAGACCCACCACCAGCGGATACTCGAACCGGTCGCCGAAATCCAAGGTCCGCTGTTCAGAACCCGGAGCCTGCGCTTCCAGCAGCTTCTTGGCGATGTCGCGCGCGATCTCCAGCGTCTCCGCGATGGTGCGCCCTTGCGCCACCAGCCCTTGCACGGAATCGGACGTGGCCAAATAGACGCCCTCGGGGAGTTTTTCGATGTGCAGGATGATCTTGCGTTCCATGGTGTCGTGCGCCTTGCGGCTTATGGTTCATTGAGCAACTCCTCATCGGGCCGCCCCTTCAGCTTCCCGGCCTTCACCTGCTTCGTTTTCTCCACGGCCTGCTTCACGCTCGCGATGATCGCGACCTTCTCGCTGGACTCCTCCACAGGAACAGGCTTCACCTTCACATAAGAAAGGGGCTTGAGGAACTCGAGAAAGAGTTCGGCCTTGTTGTCCTTCATGTCGATGACGAGCTTCATGACTCGTCCGCGTGTGGCGGGTATTGCAAAGCTAAGGGAGAAGGCCCCGTCCCTGCTGAACGCGCTTACATTGCGGTATCACGCACATGAAGCTTCTCCGATACCTGCCACTTGCACTCCTCAGCGCATTCCCCGCCGCGCTCACGGCACAGATCGTCATCACCTTCGAGGGTAGCTTGCGGGGAGATCCCATCCCCTTGGACAGCATCCACGTGGAGAACCTCACCGGCAGTGGCGATACCACCATCTACCATCCGGACAACCAGATGGTGTTGGACGAGAACTGGCCCTTCGCGAGCATCAGCAGCGAAGTGGCCTACCGCGTGCAGAAAGATGCTTTCGACTTCCTTGATGCCCCCGTGCTCCGCGTGAACCAGGCCGATGTGCCGCTCGCCTTCACGCCCACGCTCATCGATGCATCACTCCCCAGCGTGCCCCGCGTGGTGAAGGCGGTGAAGGAGGTGGTGTACGTGGTGAAGTGATACTGGTTCGCCTGAAAGGAGGCGCCCAATGATGCGCCGCCATAAGTTCACATGACGTACGCGGAAGTCCTTGCATGGCGGGGCCTTCCAGACGAACTGTGCGGAGAACACATGCCGATGATCCTGTATCCCGCTTGCGGGAACAGCACGCAGTACCCTATCCACCAATGCGGGATCGGATGTGTCCTGGATCGGTATGAGCCCTTGTCAAGGCGCCACGAAGCGTAGTGTCTTCCGGTGGTGCCCATCGGTCAAGGAGACCAGGTAGAGTCCCTTGGATGCAGGGGGGAAGTTCAGGATAGCTTGCTTGGTGGTCGAGGAGGGGGTGAGCGTCCCTGAACTGAGTTCCCGTCCGCGGGGATCCAGGATCGAATACGTCAATGTCATCTCACTTGCGTAGCGGATCGCCACGTTCCCTTCCGTCAGGGTGGCCACGATCGCCTCAAGAGGCTCCTCAGGCTCGATCATTCCGACCTCGAGGTTGGTGAGCGCCCAGCCGTACTCGACTTCGACGTCCGCTGGTCGGAGCAGCATCAACGTGGCGCCGGTTGAGGCGTCGATCCATTTATAGCTCGTAATGGGATAGGAGAACTCCGAGGTGAAGCGCATGAGCAGCACATTCGGGTAGGTCGTCCCGGACAACAGCAGTGAACCTGAGCCGATCACCGTGTACCACGCCGTAGTACCGAAGTCCACTGCCGATGTTCGGTATTCATCGCTGTGGGTGCTACCGACCACCATAGGGTACACTCGCTGGATATAGGGGTCAGGGTAGATCCGTACCGTGGAGCCGAGTTGTCGCCCGATCTCGACATGGCTCGCACTGGTGTGCTCCGCATAGTAGTATCCCCCCGAACCGGAGTAGTACGTGCAATGGGACGCAGAGGGGAAACTTGCGCCATTGGGGGTGTCTTCGGGGTCCACGATCTGGGTCGTGGTGGTGGTAGAACTCAGGTTGATATCGGAATAGTCCCATGTGATGCCAGTGCCCGATGTGGTGTCCATGAACATGGGGAACATGACATCCGTTAGCACATAGCTGGATCCGATCGGGAGTTCTTCCTCCCAGGTCAAGGTGTGGTCCTGTGAGCGGATCGAAGTGAAGAAGCAGAGGAAGACGATGGGTAGGGTGTATCTCATACATGCACATCGGGAACGGCCCCAGAAGGTGAACGAAACCGACAGCCTCTTCCTTATTTGGTTCCTTGGTGGACCGAACGTGGAGCAACTGACTCAGGCCATGGAGTTCCCTCCCGTTTGCTATTTTCGCGCCCCCGCTGGACGTCGCTGTGGCGAAAGGCGCTGAGACACAAAGACATAACACGAGATGGGAAGTGAATTGATGTACTACATCCCCCTGATGGGATTGGTGGGCCTGGTGGTCATGATCGGCAAGGCCATGTGGGTGAACAAGCAGGATGCCGGTGATGCCAACATGAAGGAGCTCGCGGGCTATATCGCCCGTGGCGCCAGCGCTTTCCTCAAGGCCGAATGGAAAGTGCTTGGCGTGTTCGCCGTGATCGCCGCCGTGCTGCTGGCCTGGAGCGCCGAGCTCGAGGCCGTGGCCACGCACACCGATTGGGTCATCGCCATCGCCTTCCTTATCGGTGCCTTCTTCAGCGCCTTTGCGGGTTGGATCGGCATGAGCATCGCCACCAAGGCCAACGTGCGCACCACCCAGGCAGCGCGCACCAGCCTGGCCAAGGGCCTTAGCGTGAGCTTCACCGGAGGCACTGTGATGGGCCTCGGCGTGGCCGGTCTGGCCGTGTTGGGCTTGAGCACGCTCTTCATCGTTTTCCTCAAGATGTACGTCACCGACGGCATGGTGAATGGCGACAGCATGATGCAATGCCTCGAAGTGCTCGCGGGCTTCAGCCTCGGTGCAGAATCCATCGCGCTCTTCGCCCGTGTGGGCGGTGGCATCTACACCAAAGCAGCTGACGTGGGCGCCGATCTCGTGGGCAAGGTGGAGGCCGGCATCCCCGAGGATGATGCACGCAACCCCGCCACCATCGCCGACAACGTGGGCGACAATGTGGGCGACGTGGCCGGCATGGGCGCCGACCTCTTCGGCAGCTACGTGGCCACCATGCTCGCCACCATGGTGCTCGGCCGCGAGGTGGTGAGCTCCGACAACTTCGGTGGCATGGCCCCGATCCTGCTCCCCATGGTGATCGCGGGTCTGGGGGTGCTCTTCAGCATCGTCGGTACCTTTTTCGTGAAGATCAACAAGGACAGTGACAGCGTGATGGCCGCCTTGAACAAGGGCAACTGGGGCGCCATGATCCTCATGGCCATCACCAGCTACCCCCTGATCCAATGGATGCTGCCAGAAACGATGCAGTTCGTGCGCGGCGGTGTTACCACCGAGATCACCAGCATGAACGTGTTCTGGGCCATCATGCTCGGCCTCGTCGTGGGTACGCTCATGAGCATGGTCACCGAGTACTACACCAGCATGGGCCGTCGCCCGGTGCTGAGCATCGTGCGCAAGAGCGGCACGGGCCACGGCACCAACGTGATCGGTGGTCTTGCCATGGGCATGGAAAGCACCGTGTTGCCGATCCTGATCCTTGCGGCTGGCATTTGGGGTTCGTTCGCGCTCGCCGGCATGTACGGTGTGGCCATTGCGGCCGCCGGTATGATGGCCACCACCGCCATGCAGTTGGCCATCGACGCCTTCGGTCCCATCGCCGACAACGCTGGCGGCATTGCCGAAATGAGCGGCCTGCCGAAGGAAGTGCGTGAGCGCACCGACAACCTGGATGCCGTGGGCAACACCACCGCCGCCACGGGCAAGGGCTTCGCCATCGCCTCCGCAGCACTCACCGCCCTCGCGCTCTTCGCCGCGTACGTGGGCATGTCCGGCATCAGCGGCATCGACATCTACAAGGCCGACGTGCTGGCCATGTTGTTCGTGGGTGGCATGATCCCCTTCTTCTTCAGCAGCCTCGCCATCAGCGCGGTGGGCAAAGCCGCCATGGACATGGTGAAGGAGGTGCGTCGCCAGTTCCGCGAGATCCCCGGCATCATGGAAGGCAAGGCCAAGCCGGAATACGAGAAGTGTGTGGCCATCAGCACCCAGGCTTCCATCCGGGAGATGATCGCGCCGGGCGCCTTGGCCCTGCTCGCCCCGATCCTGGTCGGTTTCCTGGCAGGTCCTGAGGCACTCGGTGGATTGCTCGCTGGCATCACCGTGAGCGGCGTGCTCATGGGCATGTTCCAGAACAACGCCGGTGGCGCATGGGACAATGCCAAGAAGAGCTTCGAGAAGGGCGTGGACATCGACGGCACCATGTACTACAAGCACAAGGCCGACAAGCCCAGTGCCCCGCACCAGGCCGCCGTTACGGGCGACACCGTGGGCGATCCCTTCAAGGACACCAGCGGTCCTTCGATGAACATCCTGATCAAGCTGACCTCGATCGTGGCCTTGATCATCGCGCCGCACATCAATGAGCACGAGGTCAAAGCCGAACCGGTGGCCGAGGTGGTGATGGAGGAGATCGTGGAGGAGGTGCCGGTGCCCGAAGCACGGATCATCGCCTTCAGCAAAGTGCTTTCCTCGGGCTTTGAACTGAAAGGCGAACCCAACGGCATCGAAAGCGGCCTGGTGGGTTTCATCGAAGGTGCAGCCCCGGTGGACAAGACCACCTGGTTCAACTTCGACCGCCTCACCTTCGCCACGGGCAGTGCACAGCTCGACATGGAGAAGAGCAAGGAGCAGCTCACCAACATCGCTGAGATCCTGAAGGCTTTCCCGAACACCAAACTGAAGATCGGCGGCTACACGGACAATACGGGTGACGCCAAAGCCAACCTGAAGCTTTCCGATGACCGCGCCGATGCCGTGGAGGATGCGTTGGAGGCCATGGGCATCAGCGACGACCGCTTGGACTCCGAAGGCTACGGTGACCAGCATCCGTTGGCCGACAATGCCACGGAGGAAGGGCGTGCACAGAATCGCCGGATCGCGGTGCGCGTGATGGAGAAGTGATGAGCCGAACCGTTCTGGAACGCAACAGCCCCGCCGATCCGGCGGGGCTGTTGCGTTTGATGGAGTTGCCGTGCTCCTTCACCCACTTCCCTTGGGCGAATGGCCCAAGTGTATGAGGGTCTCCACCTCGGGACCCTGCGGCACCGATATCCCTCGTGTCACCCGAATGTCCAAGCATCGACCCATCCGATGTCGGGTTATACCAATTAGACATTCAATTCCGGCCAAAGATGCGCAGCTATTTTTTCGTAGGGCGATCCGTGACGGGCGTTGCGTAGCGGTGCCTACGGAACGCATGGCACGGAGAAGGCATGCGGAAAAAGAGCAAGCAGATCGGCTGATATTGGATGTCTAATTGGTATTAATGGATCACCCAACGGGTATCGCTCATCATACCTCATACCTACGTATGGTCGCCGAGGGCGGAGGCCCTGCGAAGGTGTGGAAAGTGGAGAGCCTGTTGAGGTTTACTCTGACGGTGATGAAGAAGTGGTGCAGAAGTGGTTCATGTGTTGAAGGGTGAAAGAGTGCGATGGACGCGGTTTTTACCCGTGCACCCTTTCACTCTCCAACCAATGCACCGACCGGATCTTTGTCGCCGTCTCAGTAATGATGAGTAAACCCCGCCGATCGGGCGGGGTTCACTCATGCGGGTATTCGCATCCCCTTATCGCTTCTTCGCCACCACCTTCTTCGCCGCGGCTTTCGCCACTCCCTTTGTCGCTCCCTTGCCATTCTTGCTGGGAGCAAGCGTCTTGCTCACCTTGGCTGCTGCTTTCGGTGCAGGGGGAGCTTTTGCCGCACCCTTGTCGGCCGCTTTCACCGGGGCTTCCATCGGGAACAGGCCATGGATCTCCGCATCGATGCGGCTGATGATCTTGCCCAGGTCCTCCGGGTCGTTGTGGAAACTGTTGTCCTCTACATCGATGATCAAGAGCTTGCCCTTGTCGTAGGTCTGGATCCAGGCCTCGTAACGTTCGTTCAGCCGTTTCAGGTAGTCGATGCTGATGGAGTTCTCGTACTCACGTCCGCGCTCGCTGATCTGCTTCACCAGCTTGTCCACCGGCGCTTGCAGATAGATCATCAGGTCCGGTGGCGTGATGCTGTGGTCCATGTTCTGGAACAGCCGGAAGTAGTTCTCGAAATCACGCGTGGTCATCAGCCCCATCGCATGCAGGTTGGGCGCGAAGATGAAGGCGTCCTCGTAGATCGTGCGGTCCTGGATCACGTTGCGCCCGCTCTTACGGATCTCCAACAACTGCTCGAACCGGGAGTTGAGGAAGAAGATCTGCAGGTTGAAGCTCCACCGCTGCATGTCCTTGTAGAAGTCGAACAGATAAGGGTTGTTGTCCACCGCCTCTTGCAACTGGTCCCACTTGTAATGTTTGGCCAGCAACTGGGTGAGCGTGGTTTTTCCGGAACCGATGTTACCTGCGATCGCGATGTGCATGGGAAGGGCGTGAAAGAATGGCGAAGATACCCGGCCTTGGGTACCGGGTGGGCAATGTGGATAAGTCGTGTGATCCTCAGGGGCGGCCCGCAACATCGTGGATCACGATCCCGTCGGGCGTGAGCACGTACGCGCGGCCACGCTCCATGCGCAGGTCGAGCAGTTGGGCCCGTAGTGGTCCGGGCAAGGGGATCGGGTCAATGGCGAACGAACGCATGTCGTACATCCATGCGGCCCCGTCCTGAACGTAGTGGATCACTCCCGCACGCACCTCGAAATGGTCCACCGCCTTGATCGGTATCGTGCGCATGTAGGTGCCGAACAGGTCGAACACGAGGATCCCGGTGGCAGGGTCGTTCAGGTACAGGCGACTGTCGAACTCCTGCATGCCGGTGGGTGCGGGTGTGATCCCCAGCAACTGGTCCAGCCGCCCGGTATCGGCCAGCTTGCGCAATTGGGCATCCACGCGGTACACCCCGAGTTCCTGCTGGTCGAAGAACCAGAACCCGTTCTGTACGCTGGCACAGGCGAGCACCACTTGCGGGAAGCCGTTGCGTGGCAGGTTGAGCACACTGCCTTGTACCGCCAGTGTATTGTCCAGCATGGCAAGCTGCCCTTGTTCCTTGGAGAAGATCAAGGGTTTCAGGGAATAGAACGCATCGATCTGGCTGATGCGGCCGAAGGTCTTCAGGCTGTTGCGCAACCAGGAACCACCCGCCGCGTTGTACAGCTCCAGTTCATCGCCGCGCAGTACGTACAGGTTCCCCACATCGTCCGTGGTGAAGGCATCCACCGGTCCGGCTACCACCAGCTTCGTTTGAGCGAAGGTGCCGATGCTCGTGAGCATGCCGCAGAAGACCAGGATGTGGCGGAACGGGTTCATGCGACAACGGTCGGAAGGAGGCTTTCGAGCAGCAGACGGTCGTTGCATAGGCGGGGTACCTTGTGCTGCCCACCGAGCTTGCCGCGTTGTTTCATCCAGGCATGGAACGTGCCAGCGGGTACCACATGCACCAGCGGTGGCCGCAGGGCCATGTCGCCATTCCGCTTGGCGTCGTAATCCGAGTTCACCTCGCGCATCTTCCGGTCCATCACCGCCACGAACGTGT
>Ga0209573_1001050_pt1 | contig 46979 bp, 47 predicted proteins | sample TNRBio252014_DNA_FD_185870 | JGI IMG/M metagenome (GOLD analysis project Ga0209573, IMG submission 185870) | Wastewater treatment Type I Accumulibacter community from EBPR Bioreactor in Madison, WI, USA - TNR Reactor_6/25/2014_ DNA (SPAdes)... | ecosystem: Engineered > Bioreactor > EBPR >... | reverse complement strand
GTGCGGTACCCGATCCCTGCCGCATAGGTGCGCGTGGCCTGGGCATGCGCGAAATCCGATGGTTTGTACGCATCCGGGGCAAAAGCCCACCCCATGCGGAAGTACCAACCGTTGCTCCGCCATTCCGTACCCACACGCACCCCATGTACCGGACGGAACACCTGCTGGATGATCCCGTTCTCTGCCGTGTAGGTGTAGCTGTTGTCGATCCGGGAGCTGGGCCGGAAACGCATGGCGGCATAGTCCGCATACTCATAGTCCACGCTGAACAGGCCATGCTCCCCGGCGAGGTAGGCCGCGCTCAATACCGCACGCATCGGACTTACCAGCTTGTAGGTGAACACCCCGTCGGGCGAGGCGGAGGAGTAGCTCGTCCGTCCATCCACCGCCGAGGGGGTCCGGAAGGTGGTGTTCATGTTGGTGTTGTAACTGTCGTTCATCGTCATCCACATGGGGCTATGCACGGCCAGGCCCATGCGAAAACGATCGTGGAAGCGGTAGATCACACCGGCCTTCACATCCACTCCGTTCCCGGTGATCGACAGGTCCTCGCGGTAACCGAGGTCCTTCAGGTCCACCTGCTCGTCGGCAATGGTCTCGGTATGGAGGCGCACATGCTTGTAACGGTAGCCCACGATGCCCAGCGATGCCCCGATGTACAACTTGTCCAGGTAGTTCCCGCTGTAGAAGAAGGCCGTGTTATTGGTGGCGCCGCGGGAGTCGATGGTGATCACCTGGTCCACCAGGCCGCCCGGAGGCAGGGCTGGCTTGTAGCTTGTGCCCAGGCTGTCCGCAGGATCCAGCGGGTCGATCCCATAGGTCTCCCAGGCCAGACCGGCCGCGAAGGGGAACAGATCGTACAGTTCATCGTTGCGTGTCCCTTCGGCCTGTGCGGCGAAGTCGTCCAGGATGCTGGTGGCCACCTGGTCGCCCACGGCCTGTCGCCCCCAGTGGTGGGTGGCCTGCCGGTCGTAGACCACCCCGAAGGTGCCGCTTCGCCAGGGGCTTCCGGCCTTTTCGGCGGGGGAGTGCAGGATCAGGGCCACGTTGCTGAAGTGGAACCGGGCCTTGGCGTCCGATACTTCTTTCCCATTGTACAGGCTGTTCACGGTGTTCACTTCCAACGCTGGCGTGAAGGAGATCTCCGTGTTGCGGTACAGGCCCATGCCTGCCGGGTTGATCGACAGGGCACCGGCATCGGCCCCGAGCGCACCGTAGGCATTGGCCATGCCTGCGCTCCGTGCGGTGCCGCCGGCCATGGTGCGGCCGAAGCGATAGGCGTCCACCTCGTTCTGGGCCGTCGCCATCTCAAGAGAGGACAGGCCCAAGGTCAAGCCCAGTAGCCGTAGCGTGATGCGTTCCATGGTGGTATGGCACTTCGCTTGGTTCAACGCCGACCCGGACTGGTGCGGCCTCCGCCACCATCGCGGGAAGGACTGGTGCGGCTACCGCCGCCGCCACCGAAGTCCGTACCGCGGCTTGGTGCGCTGCGTTCCACGTTCCGCGAGGGTTCCGGCATGCGATGTTCGCGTGTGTGGGTGGGGTTCCCCTCCCTGCCGCGGGTGGGGCTGGTGGTGGGTTGTTGCCTGGAGGGGGAGGAGACCTCGCGACGCACCGGAGCGTCCGTTACACCGGACCGGGAAGGCATTGGGGCAAGGCCCACCGGGTTCCTTACGGCGCCACGATGCGAAACGCCTCCGGTGGTCCCACTACCATTGCGGCCACCGATCGGTTGGCGCGGACGCACCACGGTGGTGTTCGCCACTCCGTCGCCGATGATCACCGGGGCATAACAGCCGTAACAGTTACCCCAGGGGCTGTGGTAGTTGCCATAGCCATAGCCGGCCCCATAACCCCAGCCGTTGTACGCCCACGGGCTGCCCCAGCCCCAAGGTGAATTCCAGTAGAAGGGGTCGTATCGCCAACTGGGTCGGTACCAACCGGAATAAATACCGGAGCCGAAACCCCAGGTCACGCCATTGCCCCAACCGTAACCGTACCCGAAGCCCATGCTCATGCCCCCGCCCCATCCGGGTCCATTCCAGCCGGTCTGCCAACCCATGGGCGCAGCATTGAAGCCGAAACGCCCGTAGTTGTAATAGTACGGGTCGTTGTAGGCCATATCATAGTAGTTGTCGTACCGGTTATGGTCCATGCCCACCTCTCTGGAGGTGCGCTGGTCATAATAGTCCTCCTGCACGGGGGCTGGTGGCGCGGGCTCTTCCAAGGGGATCGACTTGGCCGTGGAGGCCAGGACCGGTGCTTGGGAAGGCATGTAATACACATCGTCGGACACACTGGTGCCCGGACCCATGGAGGCACAGGACACGAGCAACAGGGCCGGGGCCGAAAGGAGCAGGATCCGATGGATGGTCTTCATGGCGATCGATGCATTGGCCACGGCACCAAGGTGCCGCAACGGGTGATGTACTTTAGGGGCCACTTCTCACACACAAAAATAATACCACGGAACGGGGATGGCGGATAACTTGACGAAGCGCGCTGACGACTATGCCCAATGGTACAACGACCTGGTGCTCAAAGCCGACCTGGCCGAGCACAGCGATGTACGAGGCTGCATGGTGATCAAACCGCATGGATACGGGGTTTGGGAGAAGATGCGCGGTGCCCTGGACGACATGTTCAAGGAGACGGGGCACGTGAACGCGTACTTCCCCCTGTTCATCCCGAAGAGCTACCTGGCCAAGGAAGCCAGCCACGTGGAGGGCTTTGCCAAGGAGTGTGCGGTGGTCACCCATTACCGGCTGAAGAGCGACCCCGAGCATGGGGTGGTGGTGGACCCCACCGCGAAGTTGGAGGAGGAGCTCATCATCCGCCCCACGAGCGAGACCATCATCTGGAACACCTACCGGGGCTGGGTGAAGAGCTACCGCGACCTACCGCTACTGGTGAACCAATGGGCCAACGTGGTGCGATGGGAGATGCGGACACGCCTGTTCCTGCGCACGGCCGAATTCCTCTGGCAGGAGGGCCACACCGCACATGCTACCGAGCAGGAAGCGGTGGAGGAGACCGAACGCATGCTGGGGGTGTACGCCCGTTTCGCTGAGGAATGGCTGGCCATACCGGTGATCCGAGGGGTGAAGACAGCGAGCGAACGTTTCGCGGGTGCCGTGAACACCTATTGTATCGAAGCCATGATGCAGGACGGCAAGGCGCTACAGGCTGGTACGAGCCATTTCCTTGGCCAGAACTTCGCCAAGGCCTTCGACGTGCTCTTCACCAACAAGGAGAACAAGCAGGAGCACGTGTGGGCCACCAGCTGGGGCGTGAGCACCCGGCTGATCGGTGCGCTCATCATGACCCATAGCGACGACAATGGGCTGGTGCTGCCGCCCAAACTGGCGCCCGTGCAGGTGGCCGTGGTGCCCATCGCGAAGAATGCCGAACAATTGGAGGCCATTCGGGCTTACGTGGCACCCACGCTGGCGGCCCTGCGGGCACGGGGCATCACCGTCAAGTTCGACGATGACGACACGAAGAAGCCCGGATGGAAGTTCGCGGAATACGAATTCAAGGGCTATCCGGTGCGCATCGCCATCGGGCCGCGCGACATGGAGAACGGCACGGTGGAGGTGGCCCGCCGGGACACCTTGGAGAAGCAGGTGATGGCCATGGCCGACATCGATGCCAAGATCGAGCACCTGCTCGTGGCCATCCAGGAGAACCTGTACCAGAAGGCACTGGCCATGCGCGAGCGGTACACCCGCGCTGTTGATACCTACGAGGAGTTCAAGGTGGCGATCGAGGAAGGGGGCTTCATCCTGGCTCACTGGGATGGCACTGTGGAGACCGAGGAGCGGGTGAAGAACGAGACCAAGGCCACGATCCGCTGCATCCCCTTGGAAGGCGACCGCACCCCAGGTCGCTGCATGGTCACCGGGGCCCCCAGCCAACAGCGTGTCATCTTCGCCCGGGCATACTGATGGCAAAGACCGAGAAGCCGCAACCGGGTCCGCGCGACCAGATCACCACCACCCTGCTGGCCAAATCGGCGATGAAGCAGGACGTGTACCGGCTCACCTACGACCTGCTGTCCAACATGAAGGAGGCCCTTCAGGCCATCGCAGCGGACCTGGAGAAGGACGTGAGCGGCAAGGACCCTCGCCTGGTCTTCGCCTTCACCGACAAGGGGGAGTGGGCTTGCGAGTTGCGGGTGGCGGGGGATACCCTCCTGTTCCACATGCACACCAACATCTTCCGGCTGGACCAGAGCCACAGCCTCTGGCGCACCAGCTACCTCTCCGAAGAGGAGTTGAGGGGCTTCTTCGGGGTGATCAACATCTACAACTTCCTCACCGACTCGTTCAAGTACAACCGGGAACGCGACCTGGGCTACCTCGTGGCCCGGCTCTTTCTGAACAAGGAGAACCACTTCATGGTGCAGGGCAAGCGCCAGATGGGGTTCCTCTACAACGACCTGGCGGGGAATGTGATGACCCCGGATCGGCTCAGGGAACTGTTGTACTCCTTGATCAGCTATGTACTGGAATTCGACCTGCTCGCCCCGCCTTACGACCAGGTGCAACAGGTCACCGTGAGCGAGGTGAATGAACTGAACGCCAACATGAAACTGAGCACGGGGAAGCGCTTGGGGTTCCGGTTCCAGGCTGATAATGACGAACCGCATTGAAATTGGATCGATCTGTATACATTTGCCGTCCCTTTCGGGGGAATTGACATCGTGGCCCGTTCGTCTAGGGGTTAGGACGCGTCCCTTTCACGGATGAAACAGGGGTTCGATTCCCCTACGGGCTACAACCGGAACGCCGGAACCTTAGCAATAGCAAGGGTTTCCGGCGTTTTCGTTTTGAAGGTGTTGACCCTTTGTTGACCCTTTTTATCCCCTTCCTCCCTTTTTAGGGTGTGTGATCTAAGGAGCAGGAAGGCAGGTAACAGGGCCGGAATGGGGCTGCCCTCAACCTTAGCGGGCCTCATGGCCGGGAGTAATCACATTGCCACCCCGCATGAACGTTATCGTGTGTTTCACCTCGGCATCCAGTTCGGCCTTCACTTCCTGCCTGCTCAATTTCGGTAGCGCGAACTCTGCTAGTGCGGCGTAGACCTGCAACGCTCCCTTGGGATCTTCTTTGCCCAGCCGCCGGATCCACTTCACCACGTCCGGGGCCGTTTCGTCAAGGGCCGCGTGGATGGTTTCGCGGATGCGTTCGTTGATCTTGTTCGGGGTGCCCTTGGGCCTGCCTGCGGGGTTGCCGGATGCTCCTTTTCTGAAGGTGCCGCGCCGGGCGGTTTGCGTTGCCATTGCTGTTCTTGCTCTGTTCTTTTCTGGTGATCCACTACCGTAGACCCGCCGATAATTACGGTTCGCCGTCTTCGCCTGAAGTTCCATCCTCCCCGTGGTCCTTCTCGCAAATGATGATCCGATGGATAGGCCGTGGGGCACATTCCAGGTCCGGCGTTTGGATCCGCTGCAACTTCGGTTTGAAGAACTCGGCCACCTTCAGGAATAGTTCAGCGGCCCGCAGTTGATCGGATAGGTCGGCACTATCCCACAACCTGCCCAACAGTTCGTTGAACCGCCCGGCGTTCGCCTCAGTAATCTCTTTGCCCAGCTCTTCCCATTGCAGGGTCCGGGTGTTCTTCGTGCCCTTCGGTCTACCAGGGTTGCCATTAGTGAACTGGCCAGTGTGCGGGTCGTTGTTCATGCTCATACCTGTGGTGCGGTGTTGCCGTGCTGCGGGGGGCGAATGAAAGGCCGTTGATCGAATAGCAAGACGCTCCGCAGGTCCATGCGTCGAAGGCTCAGGGTTCGGTTACTCAACGTGTTCCGGCACCTCTTCCCGGCCTTCCCGTAGAGGCGTTCACTGCAAACCCTTGAACGGGGATCTTGATGGGTGATGTCCCGACCGCAGACCGGGCACCTACGCACCCCCTCCGAAGGCACCTCCGAAGGGTGGGCAACCTCACCGGGAACGGGAACCGTAGGTGGGACGTTTGCACCCCTTATCGCAAGTGGTGCAAATGTCCCACTTTGGCCTTTTCGGGGTGCCTTGTCCGGGTGTTGTCCCCTTGGTGCAAACGTCCCACTTTCAGGGTTCGGGGTTGCGGTTGTCCCCTTGGAGCAAACGTCCCACCTGTTGACCTCGGACAACTTCGCCGCGATCAATGTCCGCAGGGTGGGTTGCAGGCCGTTGGGTTGGATGCGTTGCACCAGCGTGGTGTATGCGGTGCGCCTTCGCGATCGGGTCCGCCGGTGAAGTTCCTGCCAGTAGGACGGTACCGCAGCGTTGGCCACAAGATCGCGTTGAGCGGGCTGAAGTCCACCGGTGGGCATATCGGGTTCCACGATCAACAGTTCATCGAATTTGGCGAGCAGGAAGGCCCGTAGCCGGGTCCATGCCGCCGGGTCCAGCAGGTCCGCTACGGTGCGCACATTGCACCCGGCAAGGGTGCGCATCTTGTTTGCCTTCAGCTCAAACCGCAACAGTTCGCCGTTCACGTGTTCCCGGTACTGTGCCGCCTTATCGTAGAGCTTGAACCGGTATCCTGCATGAACGATCTGGATGCCGTGGCCTTCACGCATGGGCACCGGCGTGGCGTTCTTGTGCAGCACGATGGACCGCAGCACCGCAGAGGTGGGGATCGGAGGGACGATGTTCGCCCCAACTTCCAGCGTGGCCAAGGTTAGGCCCGCATCGTGCAGCCCGAAGGTATCGCATAGCGCGGCCACGGTTTGCCGGAATTGCGATAGCGTGAAGTCCTGCCAGTTGGTACCGCCGTGGTGGGCCTTGTGGAACGATCCCCGTAGCTCCCAGCAGCGGGTTGCATCGCCGGTGAAGGTCCAGCCGTTCCACTTGGCCGTATGCCGTTGCTCCCCGGCCTTCCCTTCGCCACGGGACCGCCAACAGCCTACCAGCAAGGCGTGTTCCCGCATCCGCCGTTGCGCGTCCGGGTGGATCCTTAATTTCGTTCCGTCGATCATTCGGGAAACCGTGTGGGCGATACTGGATAGGCAGCGCGGGCTACACGCCCGCGTTGCTGTTTTCAGGGACGCCGTGGGCCTCTACATGGCGGGCGAAGTCCCGCGCGAATTTCAGCCGCTGTTCACGGCCCTGCATGTACCAGCCGGTGAAGTAGAACAGGGTCAACGCGGCATCGCGATCGGTGAACCGGAACAGTACAAGGCTGCGGGTGCCTTGGCCCTTGCGGTATTCGTATGCGTTGCCTTCATGCCAGCCCGGCACCTCCAAGGGCACCAGCCCGGTAAGGAACGGGCACTTGCCGTTCACTTGCGGGCCGTGGATCAATTCGCGGGCACCATTGGCCCGGATCTTCGCATCCTGGGTTTCTTCCACCTTCAGGCGTTGCGGTGCCTTGCCGAACGGGATCCGTTGCGGTTCCTTCACGTACCAGCCCGTGACCGAATCCAGTGCGTAGTGGGTGACGCGGAACGATGGGGATACTGGATAGCTCATTGCCGGGCCTGTTTTGCGGTGCGGATGCGTTGCAACCCTTCCAGCACCTCGTTCTTCTTGAACCGGACCCGCGCACCAATGCGGTACCCTTGCACCAGCCCCCGGCGCATGTAACTGGCCAGCGTGGGCAGCGTCACGCCCAGCAGTTCGGCGGTTTGTTGGCGTGATAGAAGTTCCTCCGCAGGTGTTGCGGTGGTTCCCCGTGCATCCAGTTCGGAGCGCACGGCGCGGGTGATCTCGCCCACCAAGTCGGGCAGCGGGATCGGACTAAGGACTACGTTTTCCATTTGCGGTGCCGCCAATTGTTCAGCGGTGCCGCAAAAGCATCCAATAAGTGCCCCGTCCGAAATACCACCCAAGTACGTACTTGGGAAACCCGCGCTATTCGGGGCGTTTCGGTATTTGCCAGCCTTCAACGTCCGCAGCCGGAACCGTGCCGCCTTCCGGTTTCAGTTGCTGGACAAGAGTTGTTTGGTTTACGTCCCTGAAGTGGGGGGCCATGGTCCGTGCAAATGCGGATGCGTTGATGTCCCCGGCCTTCCACTTCGTTGTGTTGCCCTTTTGGGCGGGGTACCCGACCCACCCCTTTTCGGCCAGTTCCCGCAGCAGCCACGCAAGTTGCTGAACGCTCCCTTTCCATTGGATCGGTGCCACGGGTTGTTTCGTAGTGCCTTGCGTTGCGGTGGTGCCGTCCGTTGAAGTCAATGGGGCAATGTCTTCAAGTTTCCGCACAAGGCGTTCCCGCTCCCGGTCCATCGCTGAAAGGAAGGCCGCGCCATCGGCCATGCCCTCCAACTCCTGGCGAAGCCCATTCGCTTCGTATGTGGCGGGCCTGAACTTCCGCAGTTCCTCCACCAACCACCGGAACGTATCGGGTAGCTCGGGATCGTTCGCGAACGGGTCAGCGGCAAACTCCACCTCGGCAGTATACTCTTTCAGCCATCCATCGAACAATTGATCGCGTGGGATGCGCTCCCGCATGTCCTTCCACGTGGGTCGGATGTATTCCAGCGGCGGGGTGACGGGTGCATCCGGTCCCGTGACCTCCACCGCGTCGGTAGCTACACCCATGGCATACCACGCCGGTAGCGGGTGCGCCTGGTAGTGTTCCACCAGCTCCTGCTCCGACAGGTCGGGCAACAGGAACTGCTCCGACCGGAACCGCTGTAAGTTCGCGGGCGTGGGGTTGTGCTCCATGCCCTCCCTTTCGCAATTGGTGGCGTACCATTTGGCCGTGTTCACCAGCAGACGTTCCACGGTGGGGCGGTATCCGTTGCGCTCATGCTCATGCGCGGCCTCTTCCTCCGTGCCGATGCGCACGGTGTACTTCATCCACGTGCGGCGGGTGCGGTCCAGCGTTGCACCGTAGTCCTTGGGCCTGCCCACCGTGGCCCCGTCCTGCTCTTCAAGGAACCCGGCCCACTTCTTCGCCACCACAAGATGCCGTGCGGTTTTGCCGCGCAACTGCTCACTGGCCCCCTGGCGGAACAGTCGGTGCAATATCGCCTTACCTTCCTTGGCCAGCTCGTTGAACGCATCTTGCAAGGTGCGGCCTTGGGTCAGCGAACCACGGGGTGGCAACGGCTCGTTGGGGTCGTTATAGTAGTAGTACCGAAGGTATATGGGCGGGATCCCTTCACCCGCTCTTTTCGCTGCTCTCTTCGCCATCGCTCAAACCGCCTTCAATACCGGCATGGTGAACAGGCTGGACTTGGCCATGATGTCCGCGTGTTCCTCGTTCGTGAGGCGGATGTAACGCATGAACGCCTGCTCCGTTTGGTGCCCCGTTACGGCCATGATGGTACGGGTGGGGGTGCGGCCTTCGCGGTAGATGTTGGATGCGAAGGAGCGGCGGGCGGTGTGCGTGGTAATGCGCTCCCACTTGGCCCGTGCCACTTCGCGCCGAATGCCCCCTTTGGTACGCCCCTGCATGGTTTTCACTTGCAGTTCCGGCACCATGGCAGCGGCCTCTTTCAGGTAGTCGTTCTGTTTTTGGTTCGATATGCCCGAAGGGATGCGCCCGCCGTATTTGGCCATGATCGCAGGGATGACCGGGGATAGTGGTATTGTTACATCCTTGCCGGTCTTGGATGTGTGGATCCGCAGGCGGTCCCCTTCGATGTGTTCCGGCTGGATGCGAGAAAGATCCCCGAAACGTAGGCCGGTATATGCGCCCACCATGAACAGGTCACGGGCGCGTTCAAGGCGCGGGTGTGCGGAAAGGTCCAGCCAGTAGAAGGCTGCCAGTTCGTCGGCGTTCAAATACACTTGCTCGCTGGGTTCCTCCTTCAAGGTCAGGTGGCGCTGGAACACTTCGGGATTCACCTCCTTGCCCAGCTCCTTGTGTTCCTTGGCACGTTTGAGAAATTCCCGCAGGGTCTTGCCGTACTTCACCACCGAATTGGCCGCGTAGCCGTGGGCGGTCAGGTAGGCGGTGAACCCGGCCACAAAGTCGGCATCCACTTCGGCGAAGGCCACGGGCGGGGCTGTTTTCCGCCGGGACCGTTTGGCCGCGTATGCCCTCAACAGTTCCAACGCCACTTTGTACCGGCTAATGGTGGCCTTGTGATAGGGTTTCAGGCGTATGCTGTTGAACTGGCCTTGTGCGCTCTCTATGTAGGACCGGGCGAAGGTCAGCAGGTCCGTGGGCACCTGCCCGGTGGCCTTTCCGTCCGCCTTGTTGAGGGCATCGCGTAGCTCGTTGCGCGAAGGTGCCCGCCCTTTTTCCCGTGCGAATGCGTCCAAGATGCCCACGGCGGTGGCCTGCAACACCTTCAGGCGTTCGTTGATGTCCCGGTGGGCCTCAACTGCGAAGGGTTTACCGTCCGCGTCCAACCGGTCGCTGGGGGGCGGGGTGCAATGGGGGCACGTGGGTGCCTTGCCGGTCACTTTCTCCTTATCGGTCTGCCAATGGCCGGGGATGACCTTGCAGCCGGTAGAGTACACAAGGCGTTGACCCGCCCAACGGATGTGCAGGTGTACGGCGGTGGGTTGGTCGGGGCTATCCCAGTCCCGCAGGTAAAAATGAAAGTTGGCCATCGGGTCGCATGGTTTCGATACTGGATGCCCAAATGTAGATCGTTGACCCTTTTGTTGACCCTTTGTTGACCCTTTTTCCTTTCTTCCTTCCGATACCCGTTTTCTCTCATACGCTCTACATGCCCCGCCGTTGTTGGAGAAATTGGCGGTTTGACGGCTGAAGCGGAAAAAGGCGGATGTGCTGGAATTAGTCCCCTACGGGCTACACTTACTTGGACCCTGGGCAATTGCCTGGGGTTCTTTCATTCGGCCCACCACCGCACCCCGAACCACCGTAGGTGGCTGCTCGATGCATTCCGCAGGAACGGAACTTGCGCCACGCCCTCAGTGGCTCAATGGTGAAGAAGTATGGAGCACCTCGGCGGTCAACGCGTGGAATGGGGTGCCGTCCAGCGTTCTTGCATCCGGTCTGGAATGCGCCCTTGCCGGGTCATGTGCCCGCAGGAAGTGACTTGCGAACGATCCTGCGTTCTAAAAGGACTGGATGAAGCCGTGCTTGCCCACCTATATTTGGCCGTGCCTTCGCAGCCAAGGCGGTTGCAGCAGTGGTCCCTCGCAAGTTCGGTCGGGGGTGCAACGGTTGTGCGGGTATCAAATCCTATCGCGCATGTACATTCGGAACACCGGGGTCCTGGTCATTGGAGTGATGTCGATCGCATTGAGCGGTTGCATCGGGAGCAAGAGCATCAACTACCTGAACGACCCCTCCTTGAGCAATGGGTCGAGCAAGCTTTTCGAGAACCGCAAATTCGAGTACCGGCTACAGGTGAACGATGTACTCTCCATCCGGGTCATGGGCCTGGACGATGCGACAAGCAAGTTCTTCAACGTGGAGAGCCAGGCCAATGGGAGCATGGTCACCGATGCGGCCATGTATGTGAACGGCTATTCGGTGGACAAGAACGGCCAGGTGCAGTTGCCCACCGTTGGGAAGATCAAGGTGCAGGGCCTCACGATCGGGGAGGCACAGGAGCTGGTGCAGCGCAAGATCAATGAGTTCTTCACCAATGCGACGGTCATCCTCAAGATGGTGAACTGGCGCTTGAGCGTGCTGGGCGAGGTGGGTCGTGCGGGTTCGTACCAGGTGTACAACAACCAGATAACCATCCTTGATGCGCTGGCCATGGCCGGTGGTCCCAACGAGTTCGCGGACAAGTCGCATGTTACCCTGATGCGCCAGAGCGAACGCGGGGTTCAGGCCCTATATGTGGACCTCTCCAACACGCAGGTGCTCAGCTCCGAGTACTACTACCTGCTGCCGAACGATGTGGTCTATGTCCCGGCCCTGCGTGCCCGACCAGGACGGTTGAACCTTGAACTGGTCACCGTGCTCGTGGGGGCCACCACGGCCGCAGCCCTGCTCTACACGGCCATCAACAACGCACAGAAATGAGCGTGAGACCTTCGGCGGACACCATCGACCTGCGGACCGTGGCCCGGAAGATCCGGGCGAAATGGTGGTGGTTCCTGATCACCGTGCCGCTCTCGGTCGCCGTGGCGGTGGCCTATGTGAAGACCACCCCCAAGAAGTACGACGTGGGGGCGGTGATGTTGCTGGGCAACAAGAAGCGCACGGGTTTCAGCGAGGACTCCGAGTTCATCAAGGGCACATCGTACCTGCGCAACAGTGTGGACCTGGAGGACAACCTCGCCGTGCTCACCTCGAACAGGATCCTGACCAGCACGTTGCAACGGCTGGATTTCGGGATCACCTACTACACCACGAAATTCTTCCTGAAGAAGGAGCAGTATGTGTACCCGCCCTTCTTCGTGAAGCTGGATAGCATGGCCATCCAGGTCATCGACGTACCGATAGAGATCGAGGTGGATGCGGCCGCACGCACATACCGGGTGAAGGCCGAAGGGAAGAACGTGCGCCTGTACAACGTGAAGACGCAGGAGGTGCTGCCGGAACTGATCGCCGACTACAAGGTGGACCAGGTGGTGCCGATGGATTCGATGTTCGTGGGCGATCGTCTCAGCTTCCGGATCAAGTTCCCCGAGGATCGCACCTACGATAAGAACACGAAATACCACTTCGAGCTGAGCAGCCTGCGCGACCTGGTGCGGATCTACCGTGCGATGACCATGGCTGTGCCTTTGAGCGATGAGAGCAACGTGGTGAACCTCTCGATCCAGGTGGAAGTGGTGGAAAAAGGTCAGGCTTTCCTGAACAAGTTGATGGATACCTACATCGACTATGAGCTGGACAAACAACAGCAAAAGGGGAGGAAGACCATCGACTTCATCGACAAACAGATCGGTACGGTGTCCGATTCGTTGCAGAAGGTGGAGAGCAGCATGGAACAGTTCCGTGGGGTGAGCGGCGGTATGATCAGTACGGCCAATACCCAGGACGCCCTGTTCCAGGAGCGCAGCCGGTTGGAGGATGAACGGTCCACGATCCTGCGGCGCAGGAACTATTGTGCATCGGTGCTGGACAAGATCCGCACCTCGAAGGACCTGCGGAACGTGCCGGCGCCATCGAGTTCCGGGATCGATGATCCGGTGTTGAACAACCTGGTGATCGAGATCACGAAGCTCTCCGCCGACCTGGCGGCCCTCAACCTGAGCACCGGCCCGCGCAACAACCCCACGGTGATCGCCATGGAGCGCAAGCTCAACAACCTCAAGGGTTCTCTCGCGCAGACCGCGGAGAGCCTCGTGGAACAGGCGGACATCAGCCTGGATGAGGTGAACCGACGTCTGGGCCGCACCAACTTCCAATACAATCAGTTGCCAGAGAACGAACGCCAGCTGGTTAACATCGAGCGTAAGTTCAAGCTGAGTGACAACCTGTACAACTACTTGATGGAGAAGCGGGCCGAGGCCGGCATCGCCATCGCCAGTGACCAGGTGGATAAATCCATCGTCGATAACGCACGGATGCTCGGTTTCAAGCATGTTTCGCCGAGCAGGAACAAGATGCTCGGCCTGGCCCTGGCGATCGGGCTGCTGTTGCCCATGGGATTCATCCTGCTGCGCGACCTGGTGCGCGATCGGATCGATGACCTGGGTGAACTACGGCGGCTGAGCCGATTGCCCGTGTTGGGGGTGATCCCTTCGAGCAAGCGAAAGCGGGTCTTGGCCGATGAACCCAAGTCGCTGTTGGCGGAATCATTCCGGACGACCAGGGTGAACCTGCACTACCTCAGCGCAGGTTCGGCCCGGCAGGTGATCGGCTTCACCTCATCGTCCAGCGGCGAGGGGAAGACCTATTGCGCGGTGAATTTGGCCACGGTCATGGCGCAGGCGGGTAAGACCACCCTGCTGATCGATGCCGATATGCGTCGTCCCAATGTGGCACGCATGCTCGAACTCCCGGAGGGCCCTGGACTTTCCACCTGGTTGATCGGGGAGGCGCAGATCTCGTCGCTCATCGTGCGCTCGGATGTGCCTGGCCTTGACGTGATCACGGCAGGGCCCATACCCCCCAACCCCTTGGACCTGGCCGAAAGCCCACGAATGGCGGAACTCATCTCCATGGTCCGGAACAAATACGACCAGATCATCATCGATGCTTCGCCATTGGGCCTGGTGAGCGAATACGTCATGCTCATGCGTCTCGTCGATGTCACCCTTTATGTGGTGCGGGAGGGAAGGACGGGCCGTAGTGCGCTCCGGATGATCAATGAGATGGTCGATGAGAAGAAGGCGGGCAACGTCGGCCTTGTGCTCAACGATGTGCGAAGCCGGAACGGGGAAGGATACGGATACTACACGAAGTAGGTGAGCATCGCATCGATCGTCGGGTCCCAGGGGTTCAGGAAATACCTCCATAACTTCTCGTGGATATTCGTGGATCGTGTGGTCCGCATGGCCATGGTGCTGGGGACCACGGTGATCGTGAGCCGTTACCTGGGCGTGGAGCGGATCGGACAGCTCAACTATGCCCTGGCCATCGTGAGCATCGCGATGGTGTTCACCTCCTTGGGGGCCAACGAGGTGGTCTCCCGCGACCTGGTGCGGCATCCCGAGCGAAGGGATGAACTGATGGGGAGCACCTTCGCCATCAAGTTGTTCGGCGGGGTCTTGCTGAACATCGGCTTGCTTCTCTATGTCTTCCTGAAAGGCTTGGACTCGTTCACCATCATGCTCGTGATGATCACGGCCTCGGCCGAGTTGCTGAAATGGAGCACGGTGATCGACAATTATTTCATGGCCGAGGTGCGTGGCAATGTGGCCGCCAAGGTGAACATCGCGAGCACGGTGTTCGCATCGGGCTACAAGCTCCTGCTGGTTTGGATGGAGGCCCCATTGCTGTGGTTCGCATGGGGCTATTTCGCGGAGACCATCTCCTATACGATCGGGTTCCTGTGGATGTACCGCAGGTGCGGGTTGCACTACCGCGATTGGAAGCCCACCTGGAGGATGGTCCGGTACATCATGGACCAATCCTGGCCCATGCTCGTCTATGGCTTCGCGCTTCAGGCGCAGTTGAAGGTGGATCAGGTGATGATCAAGGACATCCTCAGTCGTGAACTCGGCGAGACCTTCGCGCACATCGAGTTGGGGCAGTACTCCGTGGCGGTGAAGATGCTGGAAGCGATCGCTTTCCTGCCGCTTGTGGTGCAGGCCGCGGTGGCCCCGGCCATCGCCAAAGCAAGGATCATCAACCTGGAGTTGTACCATGAACGGCTCACCAACCAGTACAGGCTCATGTTCTGTCTCTTCCTGGTCACGGCGATCCCGATGTATTTCCTTTCCGAATGGGTCATCGTGCTGCTCTATGGTCAGGAGTTCCACGAGGCCGGGGTGCTGCTCTCCCTTTTCGCGTTCCGGCTCATCTTTGCGTTCATGGGAGTGGCGAAAGGCAGCTTCATCACGAACGAGGGCCTTTTCAAGTTCTCCCTGGTCACCTCCGTGATCGGTGCGGTGGTCAATATCGGGCTGAATACCTGGCTGATCCCGTTGATCGGCTCCCGTGGGGCGATCTGGGCTTCGGTGGCCTCTTTCCTGGTCAGTATCTTCATCGTGGATCTTTTCACTGAGAAGACCCGTATCAACTTCCGCCTCATGATGCGTGGGATGACCACGTTCTGGCAATTACGGTCCGTGAAGTAAGCCCGAAGCCTTTCCCGTGAAGCCTTTCACCCCTCCGCATCCGCTTCGGATACCCGTCCTGCTCACGGCGTTCAGCCGGTACGATACCGCCTTGCAGGTGATGGAGGCCATTCGTGTGGCCAAGCCCCCCAGGCTCTACTTCGCGTGCGACGGCCCACGGAACGAGCAGGAGCGTGTACGTACGGATAAGGTGCGTTCGCTGGTGGACCTGGTCGATTGGCCCTGTGAGCTGCATATCCGTTTCGCGGAGAAGAACCAAGGGCTGAAGAAGGCCATGATCGGTAACCTGGACTGGTTCTTCGAGCATGAGCCGGAGGGCATCGTGCTGGAGGATGACACGGCGCCGGTGTTGAGCTTCTTCTGGTTCTGCGAGGAACTCCTCGAACGTTACCGGGATGAAGGCCGCATCTGGTGGATCCTGGGCAACAACCTCATGTCCGATCCGGAGGTGAAGCCCGCCGCATCCTATTACTTCTCGCAGCATGGTTACGGGGCACCCTGGGGTTGGGCGGGTTGGCGCCGGTCCTGGAAATTGTACGATGGGGATATGACCGCCTGGCCCAACGTGCGCGACACCCCGGAATGGGATCGGTTCTTCTTGAGCGCACCCGAGCGCCGGGAGGCCCGTGCGATCTTCGAGGCCACTTGGAACGGGACGATACACACCTGGGATTTCCAGCACGATTTCGCACGCATCCTGAATAAAGGGATCACCTTGATCCCTGAGCACAACCTGGTGCGGAACATCGGCTTCGAGGGCACCGGCACCAACACCCTGCAGGGCCTCGATCCCCGGAATGTGGACAATGCGCGGGAAACCCCCTTCCCTTTGGTCCACCCGACAGCGATCGTTGTGGACGAGGTCCGGGACCTGGCGTATTTCAATGCGTTCATCCGCCCGCCGTTGTTCAGGCGTGTGAAGAGCTCGATCAAGGGCATGCTCCCGAAGAAGGTGGACAATGCCATCACGCCTTTCCTTTCCAGATTGCAGAGGCGTTTGGGTGGCTGATCGGGCAAGTGGTGGTGATCGCCGGGCGAAAGCGCATCTTTGCGGAGTAGCCAGAGAACCGGTCCCCCCGTGCTGCTTTCCAAGCGCAAGCTGATCAATTCGCTCTTCCTGCTCTCGTTCCCGATCTACGGGATCGGTATGTACGTGGGTTATAGGACGAGCATCTCACAGGGAACGGTGGTGGCCGTTGGAGGCTTCCTGGGCATCATCGCCATCCATGTGCTCGACCTCATCGCGCAGCGGCAGGTGCGCAACATGGTCACCCGGCGGTATTGGTGGGGGCTGCTGTTCCTGATCTCCCTCATCGCTTCGATGTGGAAGGCGCTGGCCGAGCACTTCCCCGGCGCCACCATGGCCAATACGGTGGCCTATACGATCATGTTCCTGGCCCCGTACCATGCGGCCATCATCGTCCACATACGCAACCGGGATCAGGACGATTTCGACTTCGCACGGATGGTGCTCCTTGGTCTGGTGTCCTTCCTGCTCATCAACCTGTTGGGCGTGGCGGTCGGCATGCGCAACGTACTGCACCACATCGAGGGCCGGTTGAACCTCCCCTTCGTCCTGGGGATCTACGATGCCGCGCACCTGTTGGCGATGATCAACCTGATGCTGCTGTTCTACATGAAGGACTTCGTGCGTCGTCCGTTGCCCTTCATCGGGCTGGTGTTGTTCTACCTGCTGAACGTGGTGCTCATGCTCAAGGTGAACAGCCGCCTCTCCTTCATGACCTTCGTGATCCTCACCGGCCTCTTCCTGTTCCGCATGATCGGCAGGGCGCGCATCATGTACGTGCTCTCGCTCTTCACCATGCCCTTGTTGACCAACTTCGCATTGTTGGTGTACACGATCCTCACGTTGCCCTTCATGCGGGCCATCGTTTCGCGCGTGAACAAAGAGGATGTCACCACCTTCAACAACCGGACAACGGTATGGGATGTGGGTTGGAACTGGCTGGAGAAGGACCGGCATGGCCTCTGGTTCGGGCACGGTTACCAAGGGCAGATCCACCTGAAGGGCTGGGGCCACATCGCCGATGTCTTCCACGTGAAGGATGTGCAGAACGTACACATGCACAGCACCTTCATGCAGACCCTGATCAATCAAGGCATCGTGGGGTATGCGCTTTTGCTGATCGTCGTGTGGTTCACCTTCGCCTACTTCCGGAAGCGGTATCAGGAAGGGGCCCTGGAGTCTCCCTTGTTCGCCCTGATGGTGTACATGCTCTTCATCCTGCAGATCGACATCATCTGCTACGGGAACGATTTCGGGAATGCCCTGTTGCTTTGCCTTTTCGCTGCGGTGGTGATCGATCCGAAGCGGATCACGCGCAAGCCGCGTACCTTGGATGGCGACCTGCTGGCGACACCAGCACCCGCTACTGGATGAGGATCCGATGTGTTGACCTGATCGGGCCGACCGTCACCCCCACCACATAGGCTCCGCTGCCCAGTCCTGGGGGCAGGGGCACCTCGATACGGCCCCGCGGGATCCGTGTACGTTGTACCAGCCGCCCGGCCGGGTCGTGTACTTCCACCTGCGCATCGGTGTCCAGTGGCGAGGTGAGGTACAAGGGAGCCCCTGACAGGAGCGGATTGGGGTAAAGGCGCACCTCGGTATCGCTGTCGGCCTCCTCGTCGGCGATGGAGGTGGTCATGCCACAGAGCGCATTATCCTCCTTGGCAAGCACGATGGAGCTGAAGGCTTGTAGGGTGACCGATCCGGAATGCACGGCTCCGAGCACATCGCGCCAGCAACCGGTCAGGGGCACTTCCACCGCGGCTTCGGTGGGGTTGGTGAAGAGCACGTGGCGGGTGCGGGGGTCCACCGTCTGTACGGTCACCTGGTGGATCTCCACATTGTCCAATAGGTAGCTGGGTTCGCTGAAGTGGTTGGCGAAGATCATCATGCCCGGCTCGGCCCGGTCGCTTTGGAACAGCAAGGTCACATCGCGTCGCTGGGTATCGAAAGGGATGTAGCGGGCATGGATCGAATTCGGCGTAGCCGCCTGGGATTGACCCTTGAAGTCGGCCCGCACGGTGCCGTGTGCGCTGCTCTGGATGGTGAATTTCAATTCGTACCAACTGCCCGTTGCCACGGAGACCATGTTTTCGCTTCGGAGGTAGAACTCGGGTGAACCGGCATTGGCACCGTATGTCACCTTCAACGCGCCATTGTCCAGAAGACCCGCCTGATGTTGGATCTGCCCTTGGGTGGGCCAGCCGCTCCAGCCGGTGGTGTTGTAATCGAATGCGCCGTTGGTGATCAGGTTCGCCGGTGTGCGGGTAAGGACCTCCTGTGCGTTCTCGATCCGTGGGCTGCGCGTGCTGCCGTTCTCCTCATTGCGTTCGGTACGCCAGCGCTCCAGGGTATAGTGCTTCACGTATCCGCCCTGTGCGTTGATCACCTTGATGCTCAATTCCTCATACGGATTGAAGTAGCGGTTATTGGTGAAAGTACCGAAATCGGTCAGTGAGGTGCCATGCACGTGGTACTGCTGCACGCACCGCTGTTCCTTGGTCAGGCAGTATAGGGTATTGCCGGTGTACACATCGTTGAAGTTCGCGACGTGGTAGGGCGGGGTTGCACCGGGGCCGTTCACGTTCGACTGGTCGGTGATGCTCAATTGGATATCGTTCCCATACAGCACGTTGTCGCGTATCTCCAGGTTGTTGGAGACCATCGTGTGGTCCACATGGATGCCGGCCGTGCTGCAATCGTGTACGGTGTTGCGTCGCACGATCACGTTCTGGATCACCGAGTTGCCGAAATAGATGCCCATGCCGAGCGGTTCGTTGATGGCGTAGTCCATGGCCACGCTCTCGATGTTGCCGCCCACGTGGGAGATGATATTGTCCTGGATCGTCGCACCGTTCGCGCTGTCCCAGTAGATCCCACCGCCATCGTTCACGGTCATCAACACGTGCGAGATCACATTCCTCTCCACCAGGGGGCTGCCACCAAGGAAGATCGCCGAGTTCCCGGTGCGCGAGATCGTGTTGCCGCGCACCACGTTCGTTGCCCCGGATACATACATGCCATAGTATCCCCAGAACGTCTCACCCAGTCCGGGCACCAGAGCGATGTCCTCCACGGTATTGCCGATCACCGTGGTGTTGTTGTCCAGCACACCCAGCCCCGACGCATAGGTGTGATGCACCAGGTTGCCGGTGTAGTTACTGTGGTTCGCGTAGCTACGGATCCCGAAGTGGGACCGCTGGAAAGTGCATCCGGTCACGTTCACATGAGCCCCGGTGTTGTAGACCCCGGCGTACTTCTGGTGGCGGAACTCGATGCCCTGAATGGTGATGTGCTCCTTCAGCCAGCCCACCTCCACGCCGCTGTCATGGATCGAAGCACGCACGCTGAGCGTGTTCGGGTCGGCATCGGCCGGTGCGCGGAAGTAAAGCACACCGTTGGTGGCATCGTGGTACCACTCACCCGGACTGTCGAGTTCGCTCAATTTGTTCTGCAGGAAGAAGCCCCAGCCATGGTTGCCGGGGTTGTACACGATGGCCGGGAATTGCAGGCTGTTGTTGGTGTGGTTGGAAATGATGGCGTTCTCGTAGCACCAGTTGGTACTGCGCAGCACCAGTTCGGCCCCATTCCAATGGCCCGTGGGCTGGGTGATCCCACTGCTGGCGAGCTGTGTGGTCGAAGCCGTGTTCACCCGGAGCCAGCCGGTATTGGGATAACGGGCCAGGGTCATGAGGTCCGATCCCACATGCACATACTTCACGGCGCCGGCCACGTTGGCCTTCCAGATATTGCCTTGGTGAACGGTCCACCCGCTCACGCTCACCGAGCCGCTCACCACCGGCAGGGCACCGTTACCGTAGTTGCCGATGATGATGGGTTGGGCGGCCGAGCCATTGCTGTTGATCGTGAACTGGCCCGGATAGGTCCCGCCACGCTCGAAGAGCACCTGATCCCCGGGTTGAAGTGCTGCGGCCACCTGCTGCAACCGGCCGATGGTGCGCCAGGCCGTGGCCGCGCTGGTCCCGTTGCTCGCATCGTTGCCGGTGGGCGAGAGGTAATAGGTGGTGGCACCGACCGAGCCTACCAGGCTAAGTAAGGCGGACAAGAGGGCGTAGCGGTGTGCGTGCATGGTGCGGTTCTCGTGCTGTTCAACCCGCTTGCGTAGGTGGCGGTTGCGCTGATCCGACGGAAGGCGGACCAGCATCGACGGATCCTCAAACCCCCACGGCGGATGGATCCACCCAACGCTGTTGAAAGGCACCGGATGCGGGCCGGACAGGCACTGAGCGGCCCGGTACATTTGGGCCGTGCCTGCCCCTGTGATCCGTGTCCTCGTCGTTGGACAGACCCCTCCTCCGCACCACGGGCAGGCCATCATGATCGCCCGGTTATTGGAGTTGAAAAGCGACCGCGTTCGCCTCTTCCACGTGCGGCTGGCCTATTCGGACGACATCGGGAGCGTGGGGAAGTTCGCCTTCCGCAAGGTCCTGATCCTCTTTGCCACCATCGGTCGGGTATGGTGGGCGCGTTTGCGCCACGGCACCACCGTGCTCTATTACCCGCCCAGCGGTCCCAGCAAGGTGCCCGTTCTTCGCGACCTCGCCTTTCTGCTGGCCACGCGCTGGCTGTTCAGCAAGCTCGTCCTCCATTTCCACGCGGGTGGTGTATCCGGTTTCGGCGTTCAGCTACCGGCATTCCTTCGCCCCCTCTTCCGGTTGGCCTATGCCGTGCCGGACCTGGCCATCCGCACAGCCCCTCAGAATCCGGATGACGGGGCGGCTTTCGGTGCCCGCAGGAATGTGGTGGTGCCGAACGGGGTGGAGGATATGCGCGGCACCGTACCGGAGCGCACCGCAGCCGCTGGAGAGCCGCTTACGATCCTGTTCACCGGGGTGATGACCGAGACCAAGGGGGTTATGGTGGTGCTCGAAGCGTTCCGTTCGGCCTTGGCGCAGGGCCTGGATGCCCGTGTCGAGCTCATGGGCAAGTGGAGCGATGAGGCATTCCGGGAGCGATGCGAGGCCTACGTGGCGCAACACGGCCTGGGGGAGCGCGTATCCTATCTCGGGGTGCTCAGCGGAAGGGAGAAATTCGCCCGGTTCGCAGCGTGCGACATCTTCTGTTTTCCCTCCTTCTACGAGGCGGAGACCTTTGGTCTGGTGCTCCTGGAGGCCATGCAGTTCGCCAAGCCGGTGGTGAGCACCGTGTGGCGGGGCATTCCTTCGGTGGTGACCGATCAGCACAGCGGGTTCTTAGTGCCCGTTCAGCAGCCCGAAGCGGTGGCTTCCCGGTTGTTGGCTCTGCGTGATCCGGAACTTCGACATCGGATGGGGCAGGAGGGTCGGCGCATCTTTGAACGCGAATTCACGTTGAACGCCTTTCACCACCACATGGAGCAGGAATTCATTGGCCTGTTCCCGTGATGGGCATGGCATGCATACCACACTCACCAGAACACCGATCGGCGTGTCGGCCACACCAGAGATACCCCTTCGAGCGCTTCCCAAACGGCGGGTGCTCACGGCCGACATCAGCGTGGGTGGCTTCAAGGATACCGTACGGGCCATTGCCGATCACGGTGCCGCGCGGCGATCGAGCTATGTGTGCTGCGTGAACGCCCACATGACGGTGGAGGCCCGCGAACCCGGCTTCGCCCAGGTGGTGAACGCGGCCGACTTCGCGACCGCCGATGGCATGCCCGTATTGCGTGCCCTGCAATTGTTCCACCGGGTGCGGCAGGAACGTGTGGCGGGGAACGACCTCATGCCTGCCCTTTTCGAGGAGGCCGCCCGCCGAGGCATCGGGGTGTACCTCTTCGGGGGATCCGAGGCGGTGCAGCAGCGCATCGTGGACCGGGCCGCACGGGAGCTACCGACCCTGCGGATCGTAGGCCACTGGTCCCCTCCGTTCGCGCCGTTGGAACAGATGGACCTGATGACGGACGCGGCACGGATCAATACCAGCGGGGCCGGGATCGTCATGGTCTCCCTGGGCTGCCCCAAACAGGAACGGTGGATGGCGGCCATGAAGGGACAGGTGCATGCGGTGATGCTGGGGGTCGGTGGGGCCTTCCTGCTATACGCCGGTGTGGACACCCGGGCACCCAAGTGGATGCGCGATCTTTCCCTGGAATGGATGTACCGCCTCTGGCTGGAGCCAAGGCGGCTTTGGCGGCGCTACCTGGTGACCAATAGCCAGTTCCTCGTCCTATTCTTCGGGGCATGGGTGCGTTGGCTTTTGGGTGGTGGACCCGCAAGCCTTTCAGGAAAGGGCGGATAGCGGCCATGGCACGTACCTTGCAATGCACCCCTGGTCGATCGGACGCTTCGACGAATTGAATAAAATTTTCGACCAACTTGACGATCGTTCGACGAGCTGATTACATTTGGCACACTCACCGGATGATCGAACGGTTCTTGGATCTTGTACACCATGGATAAGCCAGTAGGACCGACACGTCGATCGAGTGGCCGTGCAGCGGCGGGAGCGGAGCTCAGTACCGAACTTTCCAGCCTGCTCCGCAATGGGCGCAGTTCCATACACAACGTGCAAACGGGATTGAACAAGGTGCTTACCCTGGAGCCGCTCACCACGGTGAAGGACCTGGTGATCGTGGGCGATGGACCGGCCGCCGAGGAGATCTTCCGGTATTGCGAGGACCAGACCGTGCGTGGCTACCGGTTCCGGGGGATCTTCAACGACGAGGCGATCGATGGGGTATTGGGCGAACGGCGTGTGGGCGATGTGCAAGCGGTGCGGGCTTATGCGATCCAGAACCGGATCGACATCCTGTACTGCGCACTACCTGGTACACGCCGGGCCGACATCACCGAGCTCATGGAGTTCTGTGAGCGCAACACCATCCGTTTCCGGGTGATCCCGAGCGCCGAGAGCTTCATCCCGGTGGTGAAGACCTCCGAACTGGAGTTCCATGGCGAAGTGCCGGTGAGCAAGATCCGTCGCGAGCCGCTGGACAGCATGTACGCACGGGGCCTCAAGCGCACCTTCGACATCATCTTCTCGTTCTGCATCATCGTCTTCGTATTCTCCTGGCTCTTCCCACTACTGGCCCTGATGGTGAAGCTATCGAGCAAGGGGCCGGTCTTCTTCAAACAGGTGCGCCTGGGCAAGGACAACGAGGAGTTCGTATGCTGGAAGTTCCGCAGCATGCGGATGAACACCGAGGCGGACAGCAAGCAGGCCACCAAGAATGACCCGCGGGTCACCAGGGTGGGTGCATTCCTTCGGAAGAGCAACCTGGACGAGATGCCCCAGTTCTTCAACGTGTTCCTGGGACAGATGAGCGTGGTGGGCCCTCGGCCGCACCCCTTGCGCCTGAACGATCAGTACCGCGACATCATCGACAAGTACATGGTGAGGCACTTCGTGCGACCGGGCATCACCGGCTGGGCCCAGGTGAACGGGTTCCGCGGGGAGACCCGTACCCCTGAACTGATGGAACGCCGGGTGGAGCTCGATGTCTGGTACCTGGAGAACTGGTCCTTCTGGCTGGACATGCGGATCGTGGTGAAGACCGTGACCAACATGCTGGGAAAGGAGGAGAACGCCTATTGACGGGCATTCCGGGGGCCTTGGAGCGAATTCTGCGGCCAGGGGGGCGATGGATCCAAAGAACCACTATATTTGCGCTCCCTTTCCGGGAAAGGCATAGAAGTCATGGCCAATCACAAGTCCGCACTCAAGCGTGTCCGTCAGACCGAGACCCGCAACGAACGCAACCGCTACCAGAGCAAGACCACGCGCAATGCCGTGCGCAAGCTCCGTGGCCTCACCGACAAGAAGGAGGCTGCGGAACTGCTGCCCGAAGTGAACGCGATGCTGGACAAGCTGGCCAAGACCAAACAGATCCACAAGAACAAGGCAGCGAACCTGAAATCGTCCGTGAGCCGCCACGTGAACACGTTGAAATAAGCGGTCGCAACGCACACCTTACCTTGGGCAGGTCCTCCATTCGAGGGCCTGTTCGCGTTCAAGTGGGTAGTATGAAGCCGGCAGAGGGCAAACTGAGCATACCGGAATGGTCCAAGGAGGACCGCCCGCGCGAACGTCTGCTGGCCCGTGGTGCGAAGGCGCTGAGCGATGCCGAGCTGGTGGCCATCCTCATCCGCAGCGGCACCCCGACCGATAGCGCGCTCGACCTTGCCAGGATCATCCTGAACAAAGCCGGGAACGACCTGCATAAACTGGCGGCCCTGGGCGTGAGCGAGCTCATGCGCATACACGGCGTGGGCGAGGCGAAGGCCATGAGCATCGTGGCCGCCTTGGAGCTGGGCCAGCGCCGGCGGGACCTGGCCGTGGCACAGCGCCCGCTCATCGCGGACAGCCGTGCGGCCTTCGAACTGTTGCAACCCGTCCTGGGCGATCTGCCCTACGAGGAATTCTGGCTCTTGTTATTGGACCGTGGTAATCGGTTGATGAACCGGGTGAAGGTGAGCCAGGGCGGCATGCACGGGACCGTGGCCGACCCCAAGCTGATCTTCCGCGAAGCGCTGGATCAACGGGCCAGTAGCGTGATCCTTTGCCATAACCATCCCAGTGGCCAACTGCGGCCGAGCGCGGAGGACATCCAGCTCACCCGGAAATTGGTCGAGGGGGGGCGCTTCCTGGAGATCCATGTGCAGGACCATTTGATCGTGACCAATGCGGGGTATTTCAGCTTCGCCGATAATGGGCAGCTCACCTGAACGATGGCCCGCCCTCTGCGGATATTGACGGTGGTGGGCGCAAGGCCCCAATTCATCAAGGCAGCAGCGATCACACGCGCGATCGACGGCCCATTCGCCGGCCGCATCCACCAGACCCTGGTACACACCGGACAGCATGCGGACCCCGCCATGAGCGAGGTCTTCTTCGGTGAGCTCGGAACCCACGGCCCGCACCATCGGTTGCTGGGCGACGGGAGCGATGCCACGCGTTTCGGAAGGATGATGGCAGGGGTCGAGGCGATCATCACGCGCAGCAGGCCGGATGTGGTCCTGGTATATGGCGATACCACCAGCACATTGGCCGGGGCCATGGCCGCCTGCCGCACCGGGATCCCCTTGGCCCATGTGGAGGCGGGGCTGAGGTCTTTCGACAACACCATGCCCGAAGAAGAGAACCGTGTACTCACTGATCATGTGAGCACCTGGCTCTTTTGCCCGACCGCGAGCGCGGTGGCCCAACTGGGCAGGGAGGGGATCACCAACACGGCAGGGAACTCCCCCGGCATACGGGAACCCCACGTCTCGAACACGGGTGATGTGATGCTGGACAATACGATCCACTTCACGGAAATGGCCCGTGCGCGCCCCCTGCTCGATCACCTCGATCTACGGCACACCACCTTCGCCGTGGCCACCATGCACCGCGCCGGCACGGTGGATGACCGACCGACCTTGATGGGGATCCTTGATGCCTTCGGGGAATTGTACCACCGCACCGGTATGCAGGTGATCGTGCCATTGCATCCGCGTACACGGAAGACCCTCGGCGAGCCGTGCGCGGACCGACCTGGTGTCCGGCTCATCGATCCGGTGGGATATCCGGACATGCTGTGCCTGGTTGATGCGGCACGTATCGTGCTCACCGACAGCGGTGGCCTGCAGAAAGAGGCCTGCTTCCTGGGCAAGCGTTGTGTGATCCTTCGGGACCGAACGGAATGGCTCGAACTACTCGGATCAGGTGGTTCCACCCTGGTGGGGACCGATCGCGAACGGATCGTGGAAGGTGCTTTAACGGCACTCGCGGCACAAGGGTCCGTGCGACCCACCGCTTTCGGGGATGGACATGCGGCGGAGCACATCTGCCACGCATTATTGGATGGCGCATGATCCGATCGGCACTCTCCTACGCGCGCCAGGTGGCGTTGGCCATGACCGATGCGCGAACACGTGCGCTTATCGTGTCGCACACCGACGGGTTGAAGCATGGTGCTGGAGACCATCGGCTTGCCCTGGAGGATGCCACAGGCTATTTGTTGCGGGCACAACGGCAGGGCACCGATGCCGGGCTCGGCAGCTACCATCTTACCGAAGGCTGGGGCGCCTCGTATCCGGAGACCACCGGATATGCGATCCCTACGTTGTTGAGCGCGGGTGATCGCCTGGGGCGTGCGGACCTGCACGATGCCGCCTTCAAAGCGGCCGCGTGGCTGCTTGGTATCCAGCGTCCGGATGGTGGCTGGCAAGGTGGTCGCATCGGCGAGGATAGGCAGAGCGTGGTCTTCAACACGGCACAGGTGGTACGTGGCCTATTGGCGGTCCACGAACGCACCCGCGCGACACCCTATCTGGAAGCCGCCGTGCGTGCCTGTCGTTGGATGATCGCGGTACAGGATGCCGATGGTGCCTGGCGTGGATCGAACTTCATGGGTGTGGCACGGGTGTACGATACGTATGTGGATGCGCCCTTGCTCCAAGTGCATTCGATCACCGGTGAAGAGCACTTCCGTTCGGCGGCATGGAGGAACCTGGAGTGGGTCCTTGGGCAGCAGGCGGAGAATGGTTGGTTCGCCAACGCGGACAACACCTTACGGCACAACGACCGGCCGATCACACACACGCTGGCCTACACCATGGACGGTCTTCTGGAGTGTACGAGGACCACCGGTGATGAGCGCTGGGCGAAGGCGGCCTTGAAGGCGGCGGAGCCGCTGGCTGAGCGATACCTGAAGGATGGGGTCCTGCATGGGCGCTATGATGCGCGCTGGCGGGGAAGCGAACATGCGATCATGACCGGATGCGCCCAAATGGTGATCGTGTGGTCCCATGCCGCCCAACTGACAGGCTCGTCGCAATACCGGGAAGCCGCTGCCCGGCTGATCGACCAACTGGTATCGATCCAGGCGCTTGGAAAGCAAGGCCCCCCCGATGCCGTAGGCGCCCTGCCGGGTTCATTCCCGCTTTGGGGACGTTATGAGAAGTTCGCTTTCCCGAACTGGGGCACGAAATACTTCGTGGACGCGTTGCTTTGTGCCCAGGGCGGTACCAGCGCCCGGTGAACGTGACCGATCCGATCCACCTCTTCCGGCAGTCCGCCAAGCGCTGGCCCTTGCGAGCGGCCTTGCAGGTGGAAGGTCGCACCATCACCTACCAGGAGCTTGATGCGTGGAGCAACGCCATCGCACATCGGGTCATCGGGCAGGGCCATGCGGGCGAACGCATCGCTTTCGTGGCACGGAAAGAGGCCCCTTCCTACGCGGCGATCCTCGGGATCATGAAAGCGGGATCGGCGTATGTGCCATTGCCGCCGGATGGGCCTACCACGCGCTGGACCACCATGCTTCAGCGTGCAGGAGTGCGGGCGTTGGTGGGTCGTGAGCAGGTGGACGACCTTGATGGCATCGACGGTGGTGAACAGGGAACGCACGCACCGCCCGACATGCCCACGAATGGGGAGGCTTACGTGCTCTTCACCAGCGGCAGCACCGGCGGTCCGAAGGGCGTGAGCGTCGGTCGCGCCAATGTAGCGGCCTACCTGGAGCACCAATTGGCGGTGAACGAGTTCCACTCAACGGATCGGTTCAGCCAGTTCTTCGCGCTCACCTTCGACCTGAGCGTACACGACCTCTTCGTGTGCTGGGCCGTGGGTGGCTGCTTGTGCGTACCCACGCCCAGTGAGTTGATGGGTGCGGCCTCATATGCGCGCGAAGCAGGCATCACCGTCTGGTTCTCGGTACCATCCTTGGTCGTGCTACAACAACGGTTGCGCACGCTGAATGAAGGAGCCTTGCCCGATGTGCGCATCGCCCTGTTCTGTGGTGAATCGCTCACCTGGTCGGTCCTGCGGGCTTTCGCCGCCGCCGCGCCTAACGGCCGGCTCATCAACCTCTATGGCCCCACCGAGGCCACCATCGCGATCGCGGCGTACGAAGCCGACCGCGGATCCCTTGGCCAGGAAGGAGTGGTGCCGATCGGCCGCACCTTCCGCTCCACCGACGGGCGGATCGCCGGGGAGGAATTGGAGCTATGCGGACCCCAACTGGCACGGGGCTACGTAGGGGATCAGGAAGCAACGGACCGTGCCTTCAGGGTGGAGCAGGGAGTGAGGTGGTACCGCACAGGCGATCGGGTGCGGATGGATGATCAAGACGTCCTGCACTTCCTTGGGCGTACCGATGATCAGTTGAAGATCATGGGCCACCGCGTGGAACCGGCCGAGGTGGATGCCGCACTTGCACCGTTGCTTGGCGGAACCCCGGTCATCACCCTGCCGCGCGAGGAAGGGGGGGCGGTACGCCTGTACACCTTCGTTCAGGGTGTGGTGGACCAACCGGCGCTCATGAACGAACTTCGCAGGGTCCTGCCATCGTACATGCTTCCCGAACGGATCCTCCAGGTGGACCGGATGCCGATGACGGCGCATGGGAAGTTGGATCGCAGGGCATTGTTAGAACAGGTGGAGCATGGATAGGACCGAATTGGCACAGCAACTGCGCGAACGATTGATCCATCGGGCGGAAAGGCTCGGCCTGCGGGCGGAAGAGGTGGGTGGCAGCCTGGACCTGGTGCGCAGCGGCCTCTTGGATTCGTTGGGGTTCGTGGACCTCATCACCGAACTGGAACAGGTGGTCGGTCGTGAAGTGGACCTGGCCACGGCCTTCGACGCACCTGGAGCCACGACCTTCGATGGTGTACTTGAACTTTTCCTGCGGTCATGAACGACATCACGGTCACCGCCATCACCGATCCTGCCGATGTCCGGCTGGAAAGGATCCTGCCCATGTTCGAAGACCTGCACGCCGTGATGCACCGGCACGGGATGATGCAGCAACTCCCCCCCGATGGTGCCCGGCTCTGGATGAAGGGGGTGAAAGCCGGCCTGGAGCGGTTCAACCGGATGGTGATCGCGATGCACGGCGAGGAGGTGATCGGCTTCACCTGTGGCTCGCTCAAACTCGCCCCCGAATACCTGGGCGGTGCGCGCGTTGGCCATTGGACACACCTGTACGTTAACGCGGCCCATCGGAGGGGAGGTGTGTCCCGTGCCATGTCGGACATGATGCATGCCTGGTTCCGCGAGCAAGGGGTGAGCAGCGTGGAGACCCAGGTGGTGCGTGATCATCCGAGTTCGATCCCTTTTGTCCAGTCCTACGGATATGCCGTGGAATGGCTCCATTTCCGTGTGACGTTGTGAGCATCCCATTACCCCTGTCCGAATGGCCGGGCCGGATCGGTCTGCGGCCCGGGCAGAACGTGGTGCTCGCGGTGGACATCACCCGTCTTGCTTGGCGCCATCGCCGTTCGGATGCCTCAAAGGTCCCGGGGATGTTACTGGATGCCTTCCGCATCGGGCTCGGTGAGGAGGCCACCATTCTTGTTCCGGCCTTTGACCATGAGTTGCAGGATGGGGAACGGTACGATCCGCAGCGCACCGATCCGATCACCGGGACCTTGGCGATCAAGGCATGCCTCCATGAAGGATTCAAGCGCACGGTTCATCCGCTGCATTCGTTCGCCATCACCGGCCATGCGCAGGACCGCTTCATGGCACTGGATGATCCGAGCAGCTTCTCGATGGGGTCACCCTTCGCGCTGATGCACGAGCTGGCGTTCACCGTGGTGGGGATCGACCTGGATTTCGACCACGCCTTCTCCTACTTCCACCATGTGGAGGAATTGGAGCAGGTGCCCTACCGGAAGTGGCGGCCATATACCATTGCCTATCGGCGTGAGGGGGCCTATGTGCCCACTACGTTCAAGTTGTATGCGAAGCGTTGGGGGTATGCCAACCGCCTGCGCGATCTGCGACCCTTGCTCGAGTCCGCGGGTGCCCTCCGTTCCATGGAGATCGATGGGAGCAACGTGGTGTTGGTGGACATCGCCAAGGCCCATCCGGTGATCGTGGCGGACATCCGCGACAATGGTGCGCGGAGCATCGTGCATTTCACCTGGCGGAACTGGCTTCGGGACGCCTTGCGCACCATATTGCCCCGGGGGCCTTCACGTCCTGCCATCCAACTGGCCCACGCCGATGCTGGTCCACATTGAACACCCCGGCCCGCGTGCCCGATACGTGGTGCAGCATGTGCTCGGACGCATCCTGGGCCTGGAAGTGCGGTATGTGGACGATCTTGACGGGTTCCAAAGCGCCACCGGCCCCAAACTGAGTTATGGTAGGCAGCCGGTGGCGGGTGCTTTTCACGTGCCCTGGAGCGGTGCGATCGATACACTACCGAACGGGGATCCTCCGGTACGGAGGGTCGGCGACCGAACAGGGCTCTTCCATGTGGACGAGGAGGAGGATGTGTTCGCGGGGATCTTCCACCTGCTGAGCCTGGTGGATGAGATCCGGTGCCGGGAGCTGGATGCGCATGGGCGTACCCCTGCGGAGGCCTTGTTCACGGTGCGCAGCGGTATCGCCGATCGGCCATGGGTGGAGGAGAAGGCGATGGAACTCGGCGATGAGCTGGAGCGGCGATGGCCAGGTATTCCGCGGCGAAAAGGAGGCTACATGAACGTGGTCACCGTGGACATGGACAACATCCTGCGGTACACCGGTCGGCCATTCGGTCGGGCGATCGGCGCATCGGTGAAGGAGCTTGTCCGCGGTGAGTGGTCGGCATTGCGCGAGCGCTGGGGTACACGATCCGGAAGGCGTGGCGATCCCTTCCTCCGGTCGGTCGAACTGGTGGACGCGCATCGTGGGATGATCGACCGTACGATCCTCTTCTTCCTGATGCGGGGAGGCACAGCGTACGACCATGCGGCAGCGGCGGACCACCCGGCAACGCGGGAGGCGATCGTGCGGGCGGCGGCCTGCGCGGAAGTGGGGGTTCACCCCTCCTATATCACACGGGACGATCAGGTACGCATGCGGGCGGAGAAGGATGCGTTGGAGCACATCGCAGGCCGACCTGTCCGTGCGAGTAGGCAGCACTTCCTGCGTTGGAGGCTGCCAACGACCTTGCGCTGGGCCATCGACGCGGGCATGACCGAAGAGCACAGCCTGGGCTTCACCGACCGCGTCGGTTTCCGTGTGGGCACGTGTACACCATTCCCGTGGTACGATCTGGAGCAGGAGCGAGGAACGGCGCTGATGCTGGTCCCTTTCGCCGTGATGGACAGTGCCCTGGTCGAACGGAAGCATCTTGGTCCAGAGGAAGTGGTGCGCACGATGCAGGTGATGAACGATCGGGTGCGTCGGGTCCATGGCCATTTCGTGAGCGTGTGGCACGACCGCTACCTGAGCGGCCATCGGGAATTCGCGGCCTGGCCGGAGGTGTTCGAACAAGTAATGGCGCATGCAGCACGATGATCCGGCACTTACCACATAGCGGGATCGACAAGGCCGAATGGGATCGGATGCTGCTCCACTGCCCCGATCGGGTGTGGTACGCGCAGAGCTGGGTGCTCGATCGGTGTGCTCCGCAGTGGGAGGCATTGCTCGGCGACGATGGTTCCATCATGCCGCTGCTCTGGCGGTCGAAGTATGGCATGGCCTATCTCTACCAGCCTTATGCCATCCAGTACCAAGGGGTCTTCAGCCCGGTGCGTTCGGCCACCACCGATGCCGCCTTCCTCGCTGCCATACCGGAACGTTTCCGATACTGGGACATCCATATGAACACGGGGATGCAACTGATGCCATCGCAGGACCTGCGCATCACCACCAACAGCACACAGGAGCTATCCCTCCGTAGCCATGTGGAGGCTCTACGCGCGGCTTACTCCAAAGGGCACCGACGGAACCTGCGGACGGGTGCGGATGAGCCGGAGGTCAGCGATCGGGTCGGCATCCCGGAGTTCATCGCACTTTTCGCGCGGACCACGGGGCGGCGTTACCGGAACATACCGGTCGGTGGCATCGAGCTGTTGGGTCACCTCCTGTCCGGTGCGAAGGAGCGCGACGAACTCACCCTTCTGGGCGTGCGGAGGGGAGCGGAGCTCCTCGCGGCCGCCTGTTTCATCTCCTGGGAAGGGCGTGCGATCCTTTTGAAATCGGCCAATACGGAGGCCGGACAGGAGCGGAAGGCGATGTTCCGGATCGTCGATCATTTCATCGCGGAACATGCGGGCAGTGGCCTGCTGCTCGACTTCGCCGGGTCCAACACACCGTCGGTGATCCGGTTCAACGAGGGCTTCGGAGCGCGGTCAAGGTTATATTTACACCTGGTCCGGAACCGACTTCCGGTCCCTTACAGGTGGTTCAAGCGATAAGGTGAGCATGGTGTTGGAACTGGTGAACGAACGGAGCGTGGTGAACCACTTCATCGCGGAGTTGCGGGATGAGGCCGTGCAGAAGGACCCGATGCGGTTCCGGCGCAACCTGGAGCGTGTGGGGGAGGTGATGGCGCTGGAGCTGAGCCGCACACTGGAGTACAAGGAAGTGGAGGTGACCACACCACTGGGCGTGGCGCGCACCGAACTGATGGCCGAACAACCCGTGCTGGCCACCATCTTACGGGCGGGCCTGGCCCTGCACCAAGGGTTCATGAACTACTTCGACCGTGCGGACAGCGCGTTCGTGAGCGCCTACCGGAAGCACCGCAAGGGCGAGGATGCCTTCGACATCGAAGTGGAATACCTCAGCAGCCCCTCGCTCGAGGACCGGGTGGTGGTACTCTGTGATCCCATGCTTGCCACCGGCCGCAGCATGGTGCTCGTATACAAGGCCCTACTGCGATTGGGCAAACCGAAGACCCTGCACGTGGCCGCAGTGATCGCGAGCGCCGAGGGCCTGGAATATGCGAAGGCACACCTGCCCGCCGGAACACGGTTCTGGATCGGTGCGGTGGACGATGAGATGACCGCACAAGCATATATCGTCCCCGGTCTCGGCGATGCGGGCGATCTGGCCTACGGCGCCAAGCTCTGATCATGCAAGCCGTCCTTGCTGCACTGACCGTGATCTTCACGGCCATGGTGAAGTTCCTCTTCGCCGGCCTGGTCTCCTATGGCATGGGGCACGGCTTCGTGGAGACCTTGTTGTACATGGCGATCGGCGGCGGTGTGGGCATGTGCCTGTTCTATTTCGCGGGCCGTGGGATGATGGAATGGTTCCGACTGCGTTACCTGCGCCGCAGTGAAGCGCGCCAGCAGAAGGGCCTGCCACGGAAACGGGTGTTCACTCGTACCAACCGCCTCATCGTCCGGATCAAACAGCGTTATGGCATCATCGGCCTTTCCGCCTTCGCACCGCCCACGCTTTCGATCCCCGTCACCGCGGTGCTCGCGGCCAAGTACTTCCGCCACGAGCGGCGCACCTTGCCCATCCTGTTATTGTCCGTGCTCGTTTGGTCGGTGGTCCTCAGCACGGCCTGGAGTTTCATCCGATGAAGCGCTACCGCCATCTCTTCTTCGATCTGGACCATACTCTGTGGGATTTCGAGACCAATTCGCGGGAGACCCTGCGCGATCTGCATCGGTACGAGCGGTTGACCGAACGCGGGATCCCGGATGCCGCGGAGTTCATCGAAGCATACGAGGAGATCAACCAGGGGCTATGGCAGCGGTATGAGCTGGGCCACATCGACCGGCATGTGCTTCGTGTGCTTCGTTTCCGGAACACCCTGCTGCGATTCGGGGTGAAGGATGAACGCCTCGCCGATCGCATGGGTCGGGATTACCTGGCCTTGACACCCAAGCGCAAGACCCTGATGCCGGGTGCGGGTGAATTGCTCGCCGACCTTGCTCCGCGATACCGGATCCACATCATCACCAACGGGTTCCACGAGGTGCAGGAGGAGAAGATCGCCAGCAGCGGCCTTGGGAGGCACTTGGACCTGGTGCTCTCCAGTGAGATGGCGGGAGCGAAGAAGCCCGATCCCCGGATCTTCCGGGCGGCACTGGAGCGCACGAAGGCCACGGCACAGGAGAGCCTGATGATCGGCGATAGTGCAGCGGCCGATATCGAAGGCGCTCGCAACGCGGGTTGGGACCAGGCGCATTTCGCACCGAACGGTGATGGCGATGAGCGGGCGACCTATGTGCTACGCGGGCTGAACGACCTGCGTGCTATCCTCCTCTGAGGGTGGGGAACCATCCAGGTGGAAGATGTATTCCATCAGCTGCCGGGTCCCGGTGATGTGGCTGTGGCGGATGAAACGCACCATGGAGCCGCTGACCACTGCGCCACGGTACTCGATCTCGCCTTTCTCCGGCCGCGTAACGAACAGCAGGCTGTCATCCTTCACGGTCACGGGCACATTGTGCAGGCCCAGGCCAGGATTGCCGCGTGTTTCACGCACCAGGTAGGCTGGCAGGTCCTTCTGCACCTCCTTGGTGCCGTTCACGGTCACCACGCGTCCTTCGGGGAAGAATCGGATAAGGTAGAACAGGTCGCCCACACGATGGACGTAGTAGCCATCGAAACGAAGGCCTGTTCCCTCCAATGCACCTTTGGTCGTTAATGCTGTTGGGGTGTCCGCAGCGGGAGCTTTCGGCCCCAGTAGGCTTTTGGCGATAAGCGCGATGGCCAGCACGGCGATGATCGCGACCAGGATGTTCTTGATACTGCTGTTCATCTGTCAATGGTTGAAACGGGCGATCACCGTGTGCGCCCCAGTGACCACTTGTCCCAGAGCGACCTCGATCTTGGCATCGAGCGGCAGGAAAAGATCCACCCGCGACCCGAATTTGATGAATCCGAACTCCGCGCCCTGCACTGCAGGAGCGCCTTCGCGGGCGTAGGTGCAGATGCGGCGTGCCAACGCCCCTGCGATCTGTCGGAAGAGCACCTTGCCATGCCGGGGATGTTCGTTCACCACGGTGCTGCGTTCGTTCTCCGTGCTGCTCTTCGGATGCCAAGCCACGAGGTACTTGCCAGGATGATACTTGTAGTAGGCCGTGGTACCGGCGATGGGATGGTAGTTGATGTGGACGTTCAGCGGGCTCATGAAGATGGACACCTGCCTGCGCTTGTCCTTGAAATACTCCGGCTCATACACCTCCTCGATCACCACCACCTTACCGTCGCACGGGGCGATGATGGCGGTATCGTCATGAGGTAGGGGGCGTGCGGGGACACGGAAGAACCAGAGGACGATACCCAGGACCGCAACGAGTACGGAACCGATCAGCACACTGATCGGCATCGGAAGCACAGGCCATTTCGCCAAGGTGAACAGGCCGAAGCAGACCAGGGCGGAGACAAGGAGAAGTGTGGGAGTTCCTTCGCGGTGGAGGCGCATCGGATGGGGGAAGCGGTCAAAGATAGACGGCTCGGCAAGCCATCACCGGATCAGGTGCAGGTACAGGATCACGGCCGGTACGGCGAGCAGGAATCCATCGAACCGGTCGAGGATCCCCCCATGTCCCGGCAGGATGTGCCCCGAATCCTTCACCCCGCACGCACGTTTGAACGCCGATTCGAGCAGGTCGCCAAGGGTAGCGGTGAGCGCGATGAGGCCACCCACCAAGAGCCATTCTTGCGTATGAAGGAAAGGATGAAGGCGACTGAGCCACCAGGCCACACCAAGGGTGAGCAGGATCCCCCCCACCAGACCCTCGACGGTCTTCTTCGGGGATACGGCAGGCAGCAAAGGGGTGCGGCCGAGCCCTCGTCCTACGAGGTAGGCGCCCGTATCGTTGGTCCACAGCAGGATCATGAAACCGATGAACATCCATCGATCAATGGCGAAGAAGTGCGTCATCAGGCCAAAAGGGACAACGACCAACGCCAAACCGGTGAGCACCAGCCCCAAGGCCCGTCCAGGATCGGGTTGGCCGCGCCAAAGCGACCATGTGATGGTGATGAGCAACAGGAGGAAGGAGAGAGCCAGGGCGTGGCTCAGGTCCCATTGCTGGACCACCGCATGCAGCCCCACCGCGATGTAGACCGTGGCGCCCACGAGCATGGTCCAGGTCATGACAGGCTCTTCGGTGGGGGGGCGCAGGAGGCGATGCAGCTCATGCAGGCCGATCAGGCACACCGGCAGGTACAGCAGGAAGGTGGTGACCGGCCCGGCCCAGGCGGCACCCAAGGTGAGCAGCACGTACACCGCGCCGGTCATGGCCCGTACACCGAGCTCCTTCATGGCTCGCTGGACTGGTGGATCAGGTGCAATGCGCGCAGCACATGGTCCCGGTCCACCAGCACCTCGATGGTCCCCATCGAGGGGTAGATCGAAGAGCGTTGGTCCATCACCATGGTGGGGATGTCGTGGGCTTCCAGCTGTCCACGCAGCAATTCGGCCTCCTGCCGGTCACGGGCGGTATGGATCAGGGTCCAATTCGCCATGGGGTGGGCATTAAGCGCCCTCGGTGCGCTCGGTGGTGGCCTGCTCAGGAGTGGCTGCCGCACCTGTGGGCGTTCCATTGCCGTTCGGTGCGTCGGCGATGGTTTTCTGGAACGGCCGGTGCCCGAAGATCTTCTCCAGGTCCTCCTTGAAGATCACCTCCTTGTCCAGCAGTTGGGTGGCCAGTGCGGTCAGCTTGTCCTTGTTGTCGGTGAGGATCCGTTTGGCACGCGCGTACTGTCCTTCCACCAACTTGCTCACCTCCTCGTCGATCGTCTGGGCCTGGCGTTCACTGTACGGTTTTCCGAAGGTGTATTCGCTTTGGCCGGAGCTGTCGTAATAGCTGATGTTCCCGATGCGGTCATTCAAGCCGTACATGGTGATCATGGCGTAGGCCTGTTTGGTCACCTTCTCCAGGTCGCTAAGGGCACCGGTGCTCACCTGGCCGTACATCACATCCTCGGCCGCACGCCCGCCCAGCGCAGCGCACATCTCATCGAGCATCTGTTCGGCAGTGGTGAGGTGTCGTTCCTCAGGAAGGTACCAGGCGGCGCCCAAGGAACGGCCGCGGGGAACGATGGTCACCTTGATCAGCGGGCTGGCATGTTCCACCAGCCAGCTCACCGTGGCATGCCCGGCCTCGTGGTAGGCGATCGCCTGTTTCTCTTCCACGGTGATGATCTTGTTCTTCTTCTCCAGACCACCGATCACCCGGTCCACGGCATCCAGGAAGTCCTGCTTATCCACGGAGGTCTTCCGCTTGCGGGCGGCGATGAGCGCGGCCTCGTTGCAGATATTGGCCAGGTCGGCGCCGCTGAAGCCCGGAGTCTGACGTGCCAGGAAGGCCACGTCCACGGTCACGTCCAGTTTCAGCGGTTTCAGGTGTACCATCAGGATCTCCTCGCGTTCCTTCAGGTCGGGCATGTCCACGAAGATCTGGCGGTCGAAGCGTCCGGGCCGAAGCAGGGCGCGGTCCAGCACATCGGCGCGGTTGGTCGCACCGATCAGGATCACACCGCTGTTGGTGCCGAAGCCGTCGAGTTCGGTGAGCAGTTGGTTCAAGGTGTTCTCACGTTCGTCGTTGGCCCCCATGCTCACACTGCGTCCGCGGGCACGGCCAATGGCATCGATCTCGTCGATGAAGATGATGCTGGGTGCCTTCTCCTTGGCCTGTTTGAACAGGTCGCGGACCCGACTGGCCCCCACGCCCACGAACATCTCCACGAAATCGGAGCCACTGAGGCTGAAGAAGGGCACGTTCGCCTCACCGGCGATGGCCTTGGCGAGCAAGGTTTTCCCTGTGCCCGGAGGGCCCACGAGCAGGGCGCCCTTGGGGATCTTGGCGCCGAGGTCGGTGTATTTCTTGGGTGTTTTCAGGAAGTCCACGATCTCCTGTAACTCCTCCTTGGCCTCGGCCAGGCCGGCCACGTCGTTGAAGGTGACATTGGTGCTCTTGCCACCCTCGAACACCTGTGCACGGCTCTTGCCGATGTTGAAGATCTGCCCACCGGGGCCGGCGCCACCGCCGATGCGGCGCATCACGAAGACCCAGATCAGCACCATGGCGCCGATGAAGATCATCCAGTTCAGGATCTCTCGCCCCCAGTTGTCCTGCGTTTCATACTCGTAGGGTACTTTGTATTTCTCGGCCTCCTGCACGATCCGGTCCTTCAGCACATTGCTGGTGCCCATGTTGAAGGCGTAGTGCGGTCCGGAGGTGTTCGGGCCGGAGATGGGGGAGCCCTTGATCCGGTCCTTGTGCGGCTCCTGGTCCAGTTTCTCCTTCTTGATGTACACCTTCACGAGTTGGTCGTTCACCACCACGATCCGTTGCACATCACCGGCCTCCAGCATGGCCTGGTATTCGGTGGGGTCGATCTTCACAAGGCCCCCTCCATATTGGAAGAGGTTGATGGAGAGGATCACCAGGATGATGATGCCATAGATCCAATAGAAGTTGAACGATCGTTTCGGCCGTTCCTTCTCGTTGTTGTTGCGCTCGTTATCCACGGTTCTCTTTCGTTCTCCTTGTGTTCATGCCACGTTCTCGTACCGCCTGGTCGCCGCATCGCCCCATAGGTCCTCCAGTGCGTAGTAGGCACGTTTGTCCCGGTGGAAGATGTGTACCACCACGTTGACGAAATCCATCAGGATCCACTCTGCATTGGTGGTGCCCTCGGTGTGCCAGGGCAGCTCACCGGCCTTTTCCTTGGCAAAACGTTCAACCGAGCGCTGGATCGCGTCCACCTGTGTGGGTGAATCGCCGTGGCAGACGATGAAATGATCGCTCACGGTATTGGGTACCTCGCGCAGGTCGAGATGGACGATGTCCTTGCCCTTGACCTCCTGGATACCTGCGATGATGGAATCGACAAGGAGGGCCGCAGCGCCCTCCCGCAGGACTGCGGGGGCTTTCTTCATCCGGTTATCTTGGTCCGCTCAAAGGTACGAAGTTACCCACGCTGGTCGCGGGCTGGCGAAAGTGTGCAAGGAGTATGCCCATTGGTGATCCGATCATCCGGTTCGCGACGTTGGAAAGCACCAACAAAACGGCGGCCGAACTGTTGAAGCTGTCGAAGGTGCAGCACGGTGCTGTCATTCTGGCCCATGAGCAGACCAATGGCAGAGGGCAGCGCGGTCGATCATGGCAGGCGGTTCCAGGCGCCGATCTGACGGTGAGCCTGGTGTTGAAGCCGACCCGGCTGCGGGCCGAGGACCAGTTCATGCTGGGAAAACTCGCGGCCCTTGCGGTGGCCGAAGTGGTGCAGGAGCGGGTGCCAGGCGCGGTGCGGGTGAAATGGCCCAACGATGTGCTGGTGGAACGGCGCAAGGTGGCGGGCATCCTGATCAAGAACGAGGTGGTGGGGGAACTGGTGCAGAGCAGCATCGTAGGGGTCGGGATCAATGTGAACAGTCGGGCCTTTCCTGAGGAACTGGTGGCCACCAGCCTTTGGTTGGACTCGGGTCGGGAAGCCGATCCGTCGGAGGTGCTCATTCACCTATGCGCGGCCATGGAACGCCGTTGGAGTGCGTGGGAGGGCGGCGATCGGGGCGCGGACCGGGCCTATTCGGACCTGCTCTGGTCGCGGGGGCGTTGGTCGGCGTTCGTGCGCGATGAGGAGCCGATCATGGCGCGGCCCATGGATGTGGACCGACATGGCCGGTTGATCGTGGAGATGGAGAACGGGGAGGTAGGGGCCTATGGCCTTGATCGTCTGCGGTTTGCGCCTCGGTAACGGGAGTTGCGGACGGATGTTTGCCAGAAAGGGGAAAAGCCCTACATTTGCCGTCCCTTAAGAAAGACCAACGGCGATGAAACGCACCTTCCAGCCCAGCAAACGCAAGCGCACGAACAAGCATGGCTTCCGCAAGCGGATGAGCAGCGTGGCCGGTCGTAACGTCCTGGCCAGCCGCCGTGCCGCTGGCCGTCACAAGCTCACCTCGAGCGACGAGCCTTCGCACAAGGGCTGATCTTCAAGTGAACTCAGAGGAGGGCTGCCCTTGTGGCGGCCCTTTTTCGTTGGTACGTGGTCCGGGTCAACGGATCAAGCCTGCAGGTGGTGGCGAATGGCCCGGCCCAGTTCCGGGGTCAGGAGCACATGGCCGAAGGGAAGCACCTCCAGGCTGATCAATTCAGGGGCGAATTGGCTGAGGTTGGCGCCCAATACCGGTTTGATCACCGAGTCGAACCGCCCGAAGAACAGGTGTACGGGGATACGGTGGATGGAAGCCTGTTCGGCCACATTCCGAAGATCCGGCTCGATCAGGCGGTAGCTCAGCCATACATCACGCACCAGGATCCGCTTGGCCTTACTGTCGGTCTGGCCGATGAGGAAGCGGTGCATCTTCTCATTCATCAGGCCTGCGGCACGCAATCCATGGATCATGCCGTGGATGCTGGCGGGGTGTTCCACGAAACGTCTGTACAGCCCGCGCCCGATACGGGAGGCGGCCAGTGTGCGGTACCATGGCCGTGTGATCAGCCCGTCCGGTGCGGCAAGGAAGACATGCTCCAGCCGCTCCGCCATGTGTTCCACCAGACCCAGGGCGATCCTTCCGCCGAGGCTGTAACCCAAAAGCGCACATTTCGACACACCCAGGCGATCCAGGAAAGTCGTGAAAAAGGTGGCCAATTCCGTGGTGGTGAACGGTCTTTCGGCACGCTCCGGATAGCCCGGACTATTCCCGTGGAAGTGCAGGTCGAAGGCGTGGATGGTGCATCGATCCCCAAGTTCCGGCTCCAGGACCGCGAAGTCGGCACTCGTTCGCCCGAAGCCGTGAAAGGCCAGCACGGTCAATGGGCCGTTGCCGAATGTGCGGTAGGCCAGGGTAGGGCCGTGGGTGAAGTAGGAGGTCACTTCTTAACGATCCAAGTTGGGTTCCACTGTTCGCGCATCGTGGAACCTATCGCTGGCTTCTGGCAGAGCGGTTGTCATACACGGTCACCACTTCAACATCGTTGGCATTCACCCGGTAAACCACCGAGACGTTCGGGTGTATCACGGCTCTGCGGCATCCGGGGTAGATCCTCGAGCGCTCGTATCCGTTGGGGAATCGCTTCACGAGATCCTCGAACCGTTGCAATAGGTCAAGGAAGCTCTCCACTTCCTTATCGGACCATCTTTCTCCGATGCGGGTCTTCGTCGCGTCAACCTGCTCAGTGGCCTCGTCCGACCAAAGAACGAAGCGTTCAACGCCCATGGCGCGACCAGAAGTCCTTGCTGGTGATCATTCGACCATGCTTCAAGTCTTCCAGGCCCCGTTCGATCGATCGGCGTTCCTCCGGCGAAAGGTCTTCGGCCCAGTCGGCGTTTTGGGTCGCCTTCTTAATGCCCAGCAAAGACCCTAAGAGCTCCTTATCCTTCAAGCCGCTGATCCATTCGATCAACTCGTTGCGGATGGCGTCTGTTTTCATCGTGGAATCAAAGTTAGCGTGCTTGTGCGCCCGAAGCCTTGGAAATCCAGAACGGTTAAAGCCCCGGTGCCGTAGGTTTGATAGACAAGGGTGGGGCTGTGGGTGAAGTAGGGAACTGCCAAACTCATGGTTCCACCGCGACGACGCAACGACGCGACGGGAACGCAACTTAGGTCCAAATGCAGTGCGGCATTTCGCTACGTCGTTGCGCCGGTGCCATCCGTCCCTGCATTTCTTGTCCACGATCGTCGAACCTTTTCCACATTCAGCGCCTTGCCTAGCCCTTCGGGGTACCTTCGCAACCCGGATACTGCGCCCTTCTGCGCGCAGGCTCTTCCGGAATGCCCAAAGACAACAGCATCAAGTCCGTCCTGCTCATCGGCAGCGGCCCCATCGTTATCGGCCAGGCCTGCGAATTCGACTACTCCGGCAGCCAGGCCAGCCGCTCCCTGCGCAACGAAGGCATCGAGGTCACGCTGATCAACAGCAACCCGGCCACCATCATGACCGATCCGGTCACGGCCGACAACGTGTACCTGAAGCCGCTCACCGTGGAGAGCATCGAGGTGATCCTCAAGAAGCACAAGATCGATGCCGTGCTGCCCACCATGGGCGGCCAGACCGCGCTGAACCTCGCCATCGAGTGCGAAAAGCTCGGCATCTGGAAACAGTACGGCGTGCGCATGATCGGCGTGGACGTGAAGGCGATCGACATCACCGAGAACCGCGAGCAGTTCCGCCAGCTGATGGAACGCATCGGCGTGCCCATGGCACAGAGCAAGGTGGTGAACAGCTTCCTGGAAGGGAAGAAGGTGGCGCAGGAGTTCGGCTTCCCGCTGGTGATCCGCGCGAGCTACACGCTCGGTGGCGGCGGCGCCAGCTTCGTGCACAAGGAAGAGGATTTCGACAAGCTGCTGAAGCACGGCCTGCAGGTGAGCCCCATCCACGAGGTGATCATCGACAAGGCGCTGCTGGGCTGGAAGGAATTCGAGCTGGAGCTGCTGCGCGACAAGGACGACAACGTGGCCATCATCTGCAGCATCGAGAACTTCGATCCGATGGGCATCCACACGGGCGACAGCATCACCGTGGCGCCCGCGATGACGCTCAGCGACCGCACCTACCAGAAGATGCGCACCGAGGCCATCAAGATGATGCGCTCCATCGGTGACTTCGCCGGCGGTTGCAACGTGCAGTTCGCCGTGAGCCCCGATGAAAAGGAGGAGATCTACGCCATCGAGATCAACCCGCGCGTAAGCCGCAGCAGTGCGCTTGCGTCGAAAGCGACGGGCTATCCCATTGCCAAGATCGCCAGCAAGCTCGCCATCGGTTACCGCCTGGATGAACTGGAGAATCCCATCACAGGGACCAGCGCCTTCTTCGAGCCAACGCTCGATTACGTGATCGTGAAAGTGCCGCGCTGGAACTTCGACAAGTTCGAAGGCAGCGACCGCAGGCTCGGCGTGCAGATGAAGAGCGTGGGCGAGACCATGGGCATCGGCCGCAGCTTCCAGGAAGCGTTGCAGAAGGCCTGCCAGAGCCTGGAGATCAAGCGCAACGGCCTGGGCGCCGACGGCAAGGAAACACGCGATGCCGCCACGATCCTCGAGAGCCTCGCCAACCCGAGCTGGAGCCGCCTCTTCCACGTGTACGATGCGATCAAGCTGGGCATTCCCTTCAGCAAGATCCACGAGTTGACGCGCATCGACATCTGGTTCCTCAAGCAGATCGAGGACATGATCCTCACCGAGAAGGAGGTGGAGAAATACACGCTGGACACCATCCCGCGCGACCTGCTCTTCGAAGCGAAACAGAAGGGCTACGCCGACAGGCAGGTGGCGCACCTGCTGGGCTGCCTGGAGAGCCAGGTGTACAAGAAGCGGCAAGAGCTCGGCATCAAACGCGTGTACAAATTGGTGGACACCTGCGCCGGTGAGTTCCCCGCGAAGACGCCGTACTACTACAGCACCTTCGAGGAGGAGAACGAAAGCGTGCGCTCGGACAAGAAGAAAGTGGTGGTGCTCGGCAGCGGCCCCAACCGCATCGGCCAGGGCATCGAGTTCGATTACAGCTGCGTACACGGCGTGCTCGCGGCCAAGGAGCTCGGCTACGAGACCATCATGATCAACTGCAACCCGGAGACGGTGAGCACCGACTTCGACACGGCCGACAAGCTCTACTTCGAACCCGTGTTCTGGGAGCACATCTACGACATCATCCAGCACGAACAGCCCGAGGGCGTGATCGTGCAGCTCGGCGGGCAGACCGCGCTGAAGCTCGCGGAGAAGCTGGAGAAGTACGGCATCAAGATCATCGGCACCAGCTACGCCGCGCTGGACATGGCCGAGGACCGCGAGCGTTTCTCATCGCTGCTGCGCGACCTGAACATCCCGTACCCCAAGTTCGGTGCGGTGAACAACGCGGAGGAAGCCGTGAAGCTCAGCCGCGAGCTCGGCTTCCCCCTGCTGGTGCGCCCCAGTTACGTGCTCGGCGGTCAGAAGATGAAGATCGTGATCAACGAGGAGGAGCTCGTGGACCAGGTGCTGGACATCCTGCGCCTGATGCCCGACAACAAGATCCTCATCGACCACTTCCTCGATGGCGCCATCGAAGCGGAGAGCGACAGCATCTGCGACGGCGAGATGGTGCGCATCATCGGCATCATGGAACACATCGAGCCGGCGGGCATCCACAGCGGCGACAGCAACGCCGTGCTGCCGCCCTTCGACCTCCCCGACAAAGTGATCCAGCAGATGCGCGAGCACACGCACAAGATCGCGCTGGCGCTGAAGACCGTGGGCCTGGTGAACATCCAGTTCGCCATCAAGGACGAGGTGGTGTACGTGATCGAGGCCAACCCGCGCGCCAGCCGCACCGTGCCCTTTATCGCCAAAGCCTACGGTGAGCCTTACGTGAATTGGGCGACCAAGGTGATGCTCGGCGCCAAGCTGAAGGACTTCCAGTTCAAGCCGCGCCTCGACGGGTATGCGATCAAGGTGCCGGTGTTCTCGTTCGATAAGTTCCCGAACGTCGATAAGTCACTGGGGCCTGAGATGAAGTCGACGGGGGAGGCGATCTATTTCATCAAGGATTTGAAGGATCCGTTCTTCAGACAGGTGTATGGGGAGCGGTCGATGTATCTGAGCCGATAGGACAGCACTGAGCTTGTCGAAGAGTTGGGCGTGCCGGCTCGAAGACTCATTGACTGGCCATTTGTTACAAGTCCTCGCCGAAGACTGCTCCGGGCTTTCAACTACTGTCCCCAACTCGGAATGCACCGACGGCCAGTCAATAACTTGCGCCTATGAAGGAGCTAATCATCGAAATACTGAAGACCAATCCAGGCATCGGTACGGTTACACTCACGGCCGTAATTCTACCGCTGACCATACTCTGGATGACGAATCGCCAGAACCGAAAGCTCAAAGAGCGCGACCATGAGAACGAGTTGAAGCGTGCTGAGTTCATGAAGAACCTCGATAGCACTGCGACAGAAGGGGTCAAGAAAGCGGATCACGAGAGGCTGGTGTATTCTTCATTGGTTAAGATTCTCTTCGACGTGCAGACCTTGCACATTGCACTCTCAGGCACATGTGTGGACTACAAGTGCGTGGATGATGCTATCGAGAAGTTTCGCAACTCCTTTGCCAAGTACCAGGAAGCCATCGCAGACAATCAACTTTTTTTGTCTTCAAAGGTGACGAACCTTCTGTATCGTTTCTATCAGATCCTTGGTCAGGTGATGATCGACCTTAAGAATCTAAAGGACCAAAAACAGTACGAACTCGCGGTCGTTTGCGTCTATGAATCCTCGCAGTCCCTGGCAAATCAGATCATCGAAATCCAGGACGAGTTCAACAGGCATCGCAAGGATGTACAAGAGGAATTTACAAAGGCTGACTTGTCCAACTTTAGGCAGTGCTGTGGTCAAGCTCCGTCAGAGGAGTGGCAACGGCGATTCAAGGAAGCAAAGGACAGAATGAGCTTGTTGTCTGAACCACATGCTGGCGAGCTCATAGCGAGCCGCTGAATGTCTACAGAACCCTGAGCCCGCACCGGCGTTCGCGTGTCGCGAGTGCCATGGCTCATTCCGCCTCTGGCAGTCATAGTTTCAACTTGATATCGGCCAGCGGCCGGGAGTGCCAGGCCACTCGGTACAGCCGAGCGGCGGAATGAGGGCGGAGCATGTATTTGAGCAGGCGGGTTGATTTGTCCAACAGCTGTTGGACAATTGAGCCGGACGCGGGGCGTGGCTATCTTGGTCACATGCCAATGAGGCGAAGGAGGGTCAAGAAGCGGGCGGTGAGCGTGCTGCCCAAGAGCTATGGCGCGGTGCTTGAAGCCGTGAAAGCGCGCATCCGTGCGGCCCAGCTTCAGGCAGCCCGTTCGGTGAACCAGGAACTGGTCTCGTTGTACTGGCAGATCGGGCGGGAGATCATCCAGCGGCAGGACAAGGAAGGCTGGGGCAGTAAGGTGGTCGAGCGGCTGGCGAAGGACCTGCACAAGGAGTTCCCGGACATGGGTGGCTTCTCCGCGCGAATCTGCTATACATGCGTGCCTTCGCCGAGGCATATCCCGCCCCCTCAATTGTCCAACAGCTTGTTGGACAAATTCCATGGGGGCACAACGTGCTGCTGCTCACCAAGCTGAAGAAGCCGGAGCACCGGCTCTGGTATGCACAGGCCACCGTAGCGAATGGTTGGAGCCGCGCCGTGCTGGATGTGCAGATCGCTACGCATGCGCACCGCCGCCAGGGCAAGGCCATCACCAACTTCAAGCGCACACTGCCCGCTGAACGCTCGGACCTGGCACAACAGACGCTCAAAGATCCCTATACTTTCGAGTTCCTCAACCTCGTGGCCGATACCCGGGAGCGCGACCTTGAATTGGCCTTGGTGGCGCACATCCAGAAAGTGCTGCTGGAACTCGGCGCCGGTTTCGCGTTCGTGGGAAGACAGGTGCCCTTGAAGGTAGGCCGAAAGGAGTATTTTCTGGACCTCTTGTTCTATCACCTGAAGCTGCGCTGCTATGTGGTGGTGGAGTTGAAAATGGAGCCCTTCGAGCCGGAGCATGCGGGCAAGATGAACTTCTACCTCACCGCCGTTGATGAGCAACTACGCCATCCGGACGACAAGCCCTCCATCGGCTTGCTGCTCTGCAAGGACAATGACAAGCTCGTGGTGGAGTACGCCTTGCGTGATGTCGCCAAGCCCATCGGTGTGGCCGAATGGCGCACGCGACTGGTCGCTACCTTGCCGAAGGGACTGCGCGGCACCCTGCCCAGTGTGAAGGAGATCGAAAGAGAGCTCAGCGAATGAACACCGACAAGTTCCC